>MDTE01171428.1_pt1 | contig 62484 bp, 68 predicted proteins | sample 811231 | NCBI WGS metagenome assembly MDTE01 (sample SAMN05326651, study PRJNA326480) | marine metagenome | isolation source: seawater | place: Indian Ocean: Red Sea | collected 2010
ATTCCATGCGGTCTGCTATTATCAACTCTCTCATTGCTTTTACTTCGAAGACTAATAAAATTTGACCAGTTGCTTGCTTGACTCGTATCAAATAGCCAAAGCCAGCTAGCATCATCACTAGAGGTTAGGAACCTATAAGACCCTGTTGAAGGCGGTTTAAAGAATCCTCTCCATTCTGCTGAATAATATTCAGCAAAGTTTCTTCCTGGGGTGGTATAGTTTACTCTGGTAAAGTCATTAACAAATCTATTTCTAATGCTTGAAGAAGTGTGTTGTGAACTACCACCAACTGTCCCAAAAAAACTCAAGTTGTCATTAAAATAACCTGGATAAACCTGCGCCCTAAGTCCACTTGATAAACTCCCAGACCCAGTACTCCCGTCAACCGTTATATTCTTTGGATCAAGCAACAATGTCCCGCCTTTAACGCTTACATTAGTCAAATCTATGTTTCTCAATAAATTTGAAGACGAAATCTCAACGAATCCCCCACCTTGATTATACTGTTTTTCCATAGAAGTTTTGGTTATCCAATTACCAGATTGTTCTTTTGATGATCCATTAGCATTAATAGAACCACTAAAATCAGTTACCTCGTCCGACCAGACTACTGCCGTTCCCCCTCTGCCATGCGAACTAGAAACATCAATTTCAGCAGTAGATTGAACAACTGTGTGTTTAGAATTTTCTATTTTTTCCTGACCCTCATATCGTGAAATGAAACCTTCATATTCTTTCTTTGTTGTTGATGACAATGTTTTACCACCAAGATAATCTCCGCCAACCCTTGCTTTTCCCCCTGAAACCCGGCCTTTACTACTAACACTTGCAGAGTGTAAATTGACAACATTACCTGTGATATCAATGTTTCCTCCTTTTCCAGAGGACGAATTTGCATTGTATGTTCCAGCAGCTAAATTATAATTCCGTGCTTTAGACTGAATTGTACCTCCCTTTTTGTAACCCGAGACATCCATTGAATTTTTGGGAGTGGAATAAAGAGAATTTTCTGATAATACAATTAACGATCCACCGTCTTTATTTAAGCCCTTGGCTTCAATTTTCCCATTAAGCACCAACATATCCTCTGAAAATACATTAACTTTTCCTCCCATTTTGCCGTTAGCATAGATGTTTCCTCCCTGATAAATGTTTTTTCCTGAAATTTCCACCGATCCAGACGAATTATTTAAATCTCCAGAAACATTTACTGTTCCTTCAACTCCAATAAAACTTTCATTATTACCTCCCAAAACTACTTTGCCTGTCTTTTGATTAACCGTTGTAGATGAAATTACACTAGAAACTCCTGTGTTTACAGCTCCCATCGACAACGAATCTGCTACGGAAGCAGAAAGTTGTACCAAACCGCCATTAGCTGACAAACTTCCATTATTACTCACTAAGCTTTTTAGAGTGTTTCCATTAATATCCTTAATCTTGGCTAATTGTTGTGAAGATAATATTATGTTCATTAGACCTTTACCTTCAAAATCTAATGTTATTTTCTCTCCTGCACCAAGTGAAATCTTTCCAATTCTAGCCGTTACCGTTCCTGAGTTTGAAACATAACCACCTAGGAAACTTGCGCTTCCCCCGTCACCTATTGTTATTGTTCCTGAATTTGAAACACCTTTTGAACTGCCCTTTCCTGAAAAGGTATAGTTGTCATTTAAGAAATCATTATTGTTTATATCAAGGCTAGATGCAGTAAATGAGTTGGTCTTAACTGCACCAGTAGGTGTTATTAAAACTCCATTTGGATTTATCAGTAAAACTTTTCCATTTGAGTTAAGTTGTCCAGCAATACTAGATGGAGTCGAACCGGTTACTCGGTTTAAAGAGGAAGAATTTGAAGATGGCATATTAAAATCCACCCTGCCTTGCGGGTTAATTGAGAAACTATTCCAGTTGATGATTGATTTCGAAGTAGATTGATCAATCACCATATGATTTGTATTGGTACCAGTAATATTAACTTGCCCCGACTGGACACTTGCACCTTTCGGCATTTCTCCTGCATTTACAAGAAAAAATGGTGAAATAGTAACTCCCGTGAGTGTAATTACTTTTGCTAGGTTTTTTCTTTTTATTGCCACCATATTACCTTAATTTAAAAATTCATTGCTAGTGAAACAAATAAGTGTTGTTTATTTAATCTTATATCTGAAAGATCTTCTATTTTTTTAGTCGCCCAATTTTTTGAATATTCAATTTTTCCAATAATATTTTTATCAAAAAAATAATTATCTTCCCCTGTGAATTCTATTCCCAAACCTATTGATTTAGCTGCTGTCTGCTTGTTTTCAGTAGCGGTAGCCTTGTTTAAATATGCTACGCCAATTGCAGAGTAAACATATGGTGAAAAAGATAATTTATTGGATAAATTTACTGGTTTATTTAATTGACACCTAGCATACCAAGTTTTATCCCCGGAAATGGACCCGGAAGTGAGAGCGCTAATCTTTTCCGGACCAATTATTGTTGATTGTTCTGAATTTAGCAATCCGTCATCTGTATATTGTCCGCCTCCACTTAATCTAAGTGAATAATTATTTAAAACACTTAGACTATGAGAAAAATCTAATTGTGCATGATTGAACATTGAGGTTCCAGAAGTTCTTGACAGAGGGGTTCCAAGACCCACTTCACTTGCTGATCTCGATGCAATATCAAGTCCCCGAGAAATTTGACCATTAAAATTTGTACACCCACCGTTAGCACTGCAACCTGCATAAATTAATCCAAGCCTAAGACTTGCTAATCTGTCATGACTTAATGGTTCATCAACACCACTTAAATTCGTTTGTTGAATTTCATCTGACCAATCAACCCCAACCTTTAGTGTCCATGATTTGTCGGTCCTTAAAACTAATGGATACGAAAAAGAAAAGGAAGCAGATTTATTGTTAGATTCAATTCCAAGCGAAGCCAAATCCTCACCAGGACGCGTCATACTTTCAATGTAAGAAACACCTGCTAAGAGACCTTTATTGCCAATTGGTAGATTTACGGCCACTCCTCCCCCTCGAAGAGTAACAGAATTACCAGTTCCCTTCATTCCTTTGATTGTCGGCCGCGAAAGCCCAATAAAAGAAACGGTTTCTCCCAAACCTAAAGGAGAATTAGTTGTAACCATAGCTTGTCCTAATTGTCTACCTAACTCTTCACTTTGTGAATTGTTAAATGAAACACTCCCTGATAATAATTTGTGATCTGCCTCTACTACTAGTATGGCACCACCTTCTTCACTTCCCTGTGTAAAACCACTTTTAAGCGTAATTCCGGCTGTATTTCCTGCTAAAACTAGTTGTCTTTCTATGATCTTTTCCTTTAATGCTCTTTTTTTGATGATTGGCTTCAAGTATGCAAAAGTTCTTAAAGTTTGAAGTTTTGGAACCTTAGACAAATCTACCTTTTCAATGAATCCGTCAATTACTTTGAAGAAAAGAGTTGCCTGATTTGGTTGCAATTCTTGCTTAGGAACTATAACCCTTACCAAAGGGAATCCAAGCCTCTTAAACTCTTTTGTGATCTCATTAGCAATTTTATAAAAATCAGAAACTTTATTTGGTTTTCCAATTATTAATTGTTGGTATTTTGAGAAGTTAACCCTATTTTGATGTTCTTCAGGGGCAAGAATGATCAATGTTTTGGCAATTATTTCTATTTCCGTCTCTGGTTCTTCGGTGAATATCAAATTCCTAGAATCTGGAAAATCATTTTTCTTGTCAAATTTGTAAGATTTTGGTTTTAAAGTTTCATTGAGAATTTCTGGCAGTGCTTGACTTGGAGTTTGTCCTCCACCAAGTGCGTCATTACAGAAAAACAAGAGAAAAATTGAAATAGCTCTTTTAACTAATCGTTCACTTAGCGAAAAGCTTGAATTAATAACCAACTTATTTCTCATTTTAAAGACCATTCTTCTTGCGAAAAAATTCTATTAAAAAACCTCGTTAACCTGTGGATAATATCCTAAAAGCCCAAGAAATTCAAACTTATAGAAATAATTTATTAGCTTTTTTATCTTTAATCTTCAGAAGCATAACAACATTTCGTTGTGATGATAATTTATGTTAGACTAAATAGTTAAGTTTTTGAATATTTTATTTAGTAGATTATTTATTGTATCCTGTTTCACCGTGGAGAGAATTATCAAGTCCATTTGTTTCATCTTCATCGATGACCCTTAGGCTAGTAAACATAGATATTATTTTCAAAATTGCATAGGACAGAATTGCTGTCCAAATTACCGCAACTAAGACTGAATAACTCTGAATCTTTAAATGATCCATTAGCCCAAGCCCTTCATCAAATCCTACCCCACCCTTTTCTGAACTCATCAACCAAGCGCATAATATGGTTCCCAGCATTCCTCCAATTCCATGAACGGCAAAAACATCTAGGCTATCGTCAATTTTCAACTTTAATCTAATTAGGTCTACAGCCAAATAACATAGAACACCTCCGAGGATCCCTAGAATTATTCCACCTTCTACTCCAACAAATCCAGATGCAGGAGTTATCGTTGCTAGTCCAGCCACCATTCCAGTAACCATACCAACCAGTGAGGGTTTTCCAAATCGAATCCACTCCATCACCATCCAAGACAAAGCACCTAATGAGGCGGCTATGTGAGTAACCAAAATGGCCGAAGATGCCGTGGAATCAGCTGCCAGTGCTGAACCACCATTAAAACCAAACCATCCTACCCACAACATACAAGCACCAATCATTGTTATTACAGGGCTATGAGGTGGACTAACTGAATTCTTTTTAAAAGCAATCCTTGGGCCTAAAACCATTGCAATAACTAAAGCGGCAACCCCGGCTGTAGTATGGACGACTATTCCTCCAGCAAAATCCTTAACTCCCATCTCTGCTAGAAATCCACCTCCCCATACCCAATAGGCAATCGGACAATAGACGGCTAACAACCATAAAGAAGAAAAAATCAAGACTACCGAAAACTTTATACGCTCAACATATGCACCAACTATTAATGCTGGTGTAATTATGCAAAATGTCATTTGGAAAACTACAAACAATATTTCCGGCACTGTTCCTATCAAACTTGAACTATCAATGTTATTAAGAAACATTTTAGAAAAATCTCCAACAATTCCCGATGTTCCTTGTGAAAAGGCTAATGAATAACCAATCACAACCCATAAAACAGACATTAAGCAAGCTATGCCAAAATTTTGTGCTAGCACAGATACAACATTCTTGGATTGAACTAAACCAGCATAAAAAAGCGCTAGTCCTGGTAGAGTCATAAACAAAACCAAGGCAGATGATGTGAGAATCCAAGCTGTATCGCCTGAATTAGTTTCAGCATTAGCTGAACTCGATAGCGTAACCAGTAAGTAGAAAAAAAATTTTTTCAAGTAATCCCCAAATTGTTTATCTGAATTTTATCAGAAAATAGTATTCAATGAAAACAAAAAATTTAAAATTTATGCATATATTAATTGTGTCTAAAATTTAAGCACAATTTTGGGTTCCTCAAAAAATTTTAATTCTGTTTAAAATTCTCAATGTAAGTTCTCTTTTTTTTGAGTAATTTTTTATATATATTATAAAAATATGAAAAACAAAAGTAAGGATACAATTTTTGCATTGTCTACTCCATACGGACAGTCTGCAATTGCTGTGACAAGGGTTTCGGGTGATGGAGCGTTAAAGATTGCAAAAAAAATCACTGGGAAAAAAAAGATTAACCCCAGAAACGCTTATTTATGTGAAATAAAGGATTTTGAAGGAAAAATTATGGATTTTGGGTTGATAATTTTTTTTAAATCACCCCAGTCCTACACGGGTGAAGATTTGTTGGAGATTCAAACTCACGGAAGCATTGCAATAATCAACAAGTTACTTGAAGAATTATCAAAATTTAATGAAACAAGGTTTGCTGATCCTGGAGAATTTTCCATGAGAGCTTATAAGAATGGGAAGGCCGACATAATTCATTATGAAGGGCTCGCAAGGCTTATATCGGCAGAAACGAATTCCCAAAGACTAATTGCAAATAAACAAACATTTGGAAATTCTCAGAACATTTGTGAAAGATGGCGAAAGATTCTAATCAAAAACATAGCTCTTATTGATTCTGAAATTGATTTCTCTGAAGATCAAATTGAAGGTAATTTTGAAATCATTTCTGACTCTTTAAATGACCTTTTATTTCAAACCAAGTGCGAACTTGATAAGTCTAAAGATGCTAATCAAATTATTGTTGGAGAGAGAATATTGATATTTGGGCCTCCTAATGCTGGAAAATCCAGTCTTTTTAACCTTTTATGTCAAGAGGATAAAATGATAACTTCAAAAATCAAAGGAACAACCACTGATCAAGGAATGCAAAACATTGAACTTTTTGGAGGGAAAATGACAATTATTGACTCTGCAGGACTGACCAGAAGTTCTCGGACAATAGAAAAGAAAGGAATTAAAAAAACCATTGATTCCATAAAGCATTCAGACAATCTTATTTTGGTTTTATCCCCTGACTCTTACTCTAAGGAAAATTCGGAATTATTATCAAAAACTATGAGGAAAATTAACAAAAAAAAAATTGTCGTTATTTTTAACAAAGTTGATAAACCAAATTTTAAAAAGAATATCCAAGCTTGGCTCAAAAACATTCCAGATTTGAATAAATATAAAAATATTTCCATATCTTGTTTATTAGCAAGGAAAGACCACAAGACACTGAGAAAAACCAATAATTTTATTAATAAAGAATTATTACAACATGGTGAGTCAAATACTGAAAATTTTTACTTTTCAGAAAAAAGACAAATTGATTTGATAAGAGATTTAAATTTTAATATTAAAAAAGCGATTGATTCATTACACGAAATTGAAATTGCTTGTAATTATCTCAATTTAGCACTAAAAATACTTGACAATCTTTATGGAAAAAACAACCCTGAAGACAAACTAGAATTTATATTTAAAAAATTTTGCATAGGAAAATGATTATGAATGTTTCACGTGAAACAATTAAGAAGACATTTGATGTCTTGGTAATTGGTGGTGGTCATGCTGGGGTTGAGGCGGCGGTTATGGCGTCTAGAATGGGAGCAAAAACTGGCATACTAACTTTTTCCACCCAGGACATTGGGGTAATGTCCTGCAACCCTGCAATGGGAGGTTTGGGTAAAGGGCATCTAATCAGAGAGATAGATGCAATGGGAGGTGTAATGGGTTTGGCTTCGGATATGTCAGGTATTCAATTTAGAATGTTAAATCGGACCAGAGGTGAGGCTGTTCAAGGACCGAGGGCCCAGATAGATAGAAATAAGTATCAAATTAATGTTAAAAAAATCTTATCTAAAGAAAATGTTGAAATAATCTTCGACGAAGCACAAAAAATTGAAACGAGAAAAAGAGGCGGCAATGAATTTGTCAATGGAGTGGAAACAAGGAATTTTGGAAAATTAATTTGTAAAGCGTTGGTAGTTACAACTGGAACATTCTTATCTGGAAGAATATACCAGGGTTTGGAAAGCTGGGAGGCAGGAAGAATTGGGTCGAAACCTTCTTTGAAATTGGCATCTTATTTTAAAGAGAAAAAGTTTCAAACATATAGATTAAAAACAGGAACACCACCAAGAATTGAAGGAAAATCCATAGATTTTAAGAAATGCATTGTTCAAGAAGGTGATTCAGATCCCGTTCCATTTTCATTTCTAACTAATAAGATTACCATAAAACAAAATGTCTGCTTCATAACTCACACAAATTTAACAACTCACGAAATAATCAAGAAAGATCTCAAACATTCTCCGCTCTACGATGGAAGCATAAAATCAAAGGGACCTAGATATTGCCCTTCAATAGAGGATAAAGTAAAAAGATTTGCAGATAAAGAAAAACATCAAATTTTTTTAGAACCAGAAACATCGTCTGGAAGAATAATTTACCCAAATGGCATTTCAACATCATTGCCCAAACAATCTCAAAGAAACTTCATAAAATCAATAATCGGGTTAGAAGGGGCAAAAATAAATCAGTATGGATATGCAGTTGAATATGATTGTGTAGAAAGCTCAGAATTATATGAGAACTATGAAACAAAGAGAATAAAGGGCTTGTATTTAGCTGGACAGATAAACGGAACAACAGGCTATGAAGAGGCAGCAGCTCAGGGCTTGCTTGCTGGAATAAATGCAGCAAGGCAGATTCAAAACAAACAAAGTGTGATCATCGATAGGTCAAATGCATATCTAGGAGTTCTTACATCAGATATTTCAAAAGGTGGGCTGATAGAACCATACAGAATGTTTACATCAAGAGCAGAATACAGACTGTTCTTGAGAGCAGATAATGCAGATGAGAGGTTGACTGACCTTGCCATTGAAATTGGCACAACCGAAAAAAAAAGAATTAAAATTTGGTTAGAGAAGAAAGAAAAAATGAATGTAGCAACAAAATTGTTAAAAAATAAATTTGCATCACCACAAACATATTCAAAATTTGGTTTAAAAATTAATCTCGACGGAAAGAAACGATCTGCCTACGAGATCTTAGGTTACAAAGAAAGTGGCTGGGATATGGTTCGGGCGATTTGGCCAGAAATTAACAAGCTTAATTTAAACAAGAAAATTGAAAAACAAATAAAGATTAACTCTTTTTACCAGAGATATATGGGAAGACAAATTGCTGAGTTGGAGGAATTAAAAAAAGAAAAATTGTTATTATTAAATCACAATGTGGATTTTGGCAAATGCTCAGGACTTTCTAATGAAATAGTGGAAATTTTAAAAAAACACAAACCTAAAAACATTGGTGATGCAAGCAGACTTCCGGGAATGACGCCTGCAGCCGCTGCCATACTTCTAAGGTTTGTAAAAAAATAATGTGTTGATTGAAGATCAAAAAAAGATATTCGAAAAACTTCATAATGTTTCACGTGAAACAATGCAGAAGTTAGAGGAATACCGCAGAATGATTATTTGCACACAAAAGAAATATAATCTAATAGGAAAAAGCACATTAGATAAAATCTGGATAAGACATTTTGCCGATTCAGCAAAAATATTTCCCTTTGTGCTTAAATATCATTCAACATTACAACAAAAACCCAAAATATGTGATGTAGGAAGTGGTGCAGGTTTTCCAGGAATAATAATTTCAGTATTGTTTCAGGAATATAAAATAAAAAACAACCTTTCATTAATTGATTCAAACGAGAAAAAATGTCTTTTTTTGAGATCTGTGAGAGATAAATTAGGATTGAACTTTGAAATAATAAATCAACGAGCAGAAAAATTGAATGTTAAATATCAGATAATAATGTCTAGAGCTTTGGCTCCGCTAAAATCCTTGTTTCCAATACTAAAGAATATTAATGATAAAAATACCTTTATTATCCTACATAAAGGCGAAAATTGGGAACGAGAATTAAAGGAAATAAAAAATAAGTGGAAATTTAAATTTAATGTTGTTAAAAATAGTAAATTAATTGATAATTCTGGTGGTATTACCATTATAATTTCTAATTTGCAAAAAAAACTATGAGGACGGTTTTTTCAATAGTAAATCAAAAGGGTGGGGTTGGTAAAACAACAACCGCTGTTAATCTAGCTACAGCTTTGTCAATATCAGGCAAATCTTGTTTGGTTGTGGATTTGGACCCGCAAGGTAATGCTAGTACAGGATTTGCAGTACCTTCTGACAGAAGAAAGCCCGGGACATACGAAGTTCTAACAAAAAGAGTAGAGATGGTAAATGCAATCAAGTCAACTGAAGTGAATGGGTTGGGGGTTGTTCCATCAAGAGTTGCTCTTGCAAATGCAGAATATGAAATACCCAGTGATATTGAAAAAGACTTTATTCTAAAAAAGGCCATAGATAGTCTTCCTCAGCAATATTCTGCAATCATTGTAGATTGCCCACCTGGCTTGGGCTTTTTAACTACAAATGCCCTTGCGGCATCAGATAAAGTGTTAATTCCTCTTCAATGTGAGTTTTATGCCTTAGAAGGATTGAGTCAAATACTGCGAGTAATCAAAAAAGTTAAGTCAGAGCTAAATTCTTCTCTTGATCTTGATGGGATACTTTTAACTATGTATGATTCAAGAAACAAATTAAGTTTTCAAGTTGAAGAGGATGTCAGAGAAGTTATGGGAGAAGCAGTTTATGATACTATTATTCCAAGAAACATAAAAATATCCGAATCTCCTTCCCATGGAAAACCAATCCTATTATACGATCATTCGTGCATTGGGTCGGAGGCCTATGTTAATCTGGCTGCAGAGGTATTAAGAAAAGGCAATTTTGGGGGGCTAAGCGAAAATTAAAGGAGTGAAAATGATTAAAGCAGTAAAAGAAAAAAAAACAAAGAAAAGAAGACTTGGTATGGGCCTTTCCTCTCTCCTATCTAAAGACGAAGAACTCGCATCTGTAATTAAAAACAAGATCCACACTCAATATAAGGGAAAAAGCATTCAAAGACCTTCATTGAATAGAAGTTCAAACAAAAAAAATGAAGGGAAAAGTCATAATTTTGATTTTAAGGCCAAGGATTCTTCAACTCAATCAACACTTCCAATACAAAATCTAGTTTCTGGAAAATTTCAACCCAGAAAAAACTTTGATTTAGCAGAGTTAGAAGAATTAGCTGAGTCAATTCGAGCAAATGGTATCCTACAACCCATACTTGTAAGGCCGATGACTAATAAAGCTAGTAGTTTTGAGATAATAGCCGGTGAAAGAAGATGGAGAGCCTCACAAATTGCAAAACTTCACGAAGTACCAGTAATAATAAGAGAGTTTGACGATGAGACAGCTCTTGGCGTTGCAATGATAGAAAATCTGCAAAGATCTGATCTGAATTTAATTGAAGAAGCTGATGGTTACAGAACCTTAATGAATACATTTCAATATACGCAAGAAAAATTATCCTCTCAACTCGGCAAAAGTAGAAGCCATATCGCTAATGTATTAAGAATATTGTCATTACCTAAGTATGTTAAACGACATATAATTAACGGTGACATTTCATTCGGTCATGCAAGGGCTCTAATCCCACTGACAGAGGAAAATGCCAAGGAGGTCACTGTAAAAATCATCGATTCAGACTTGAATGTTAGACAAACTGAAAAAATAGTAAATGAGTATAAAAAAACAACAAATCAAGTTGGGATTGCTCACAAAAAACAAAATAATAATAATAATGCAAATATCGAATACCTTGAAAGAGAATTAACAAACTTGCTCGGATTAAAGGTAGTCATATCACACAAAAACAATAATACTGGGAATATGGCAATCTTTTACAAATCACTTGACCAGATTCAGCCAGTTATTGATAAATTAAAATGGAGACCAAAATAAAGTTTAATTTCGATGCGAAAAATTATCCTAGATACCGAAACAACTGGCCTAGACTTTAAAAATGACAGAATAATTGAAATTGCCTGCCTTGAGCTTATTAATGATTCCTATACAGGGAAAAAATATCATCAATATTTTAATCCTGGAGAAATATTAATTAGCGAACAAGCAGAACAAATTCACGGTCTAAACAACAAATTTCTTGAAAAATATAAAACATTTGACGGTTCAGTAAACGAATTTGTTGAATTTATTCAGAATTCTCCATTGATAATACATAATGCTCAGTTCGATTTATCTATGATTAACAATTCATTTGAAAGAATAAACAAACCTTTAATTAAAAGAGAAAGTGCTGTATGCACTCTCGAAATGGCAAAGAAAAAATTTCCAGGAAGTAAGAATAATTTAAATGCCTTGTGTCGACGATTCAACATTGGGCTTGAAAGTAGAGAGAAACACGGAGCTTTAACTGACTGTTTCCTTTTACTGCAAGTTTACACAGAGTTGATTGGCGGGCGACAGAAAAGGCTAGATTTCGCAAAAGAGGAATCTAAAGAATTTAAAGAGAAGAAAAAAGTACAAAAGAATAATTTGTTAGTATTAGTATCTGAGGAAGAAAAGACTTTGCATTCACAAATGTTAGCTGATATTTCCAATCCAATTTGGAAAATATACGAGAATTAGTTGATTTTTAGTAACTTTTGCCAAAAAACTTTACAAAAATCAGTTTTGTAAAGGCTTTCAATTTGAACGATTCCCGTTGGTGAGGTTACATTGATTTCTGTAAGTTTTTCGTTAATTACATCAATTCCTACAAAAAATAATTTTTGCCTTCTTAATGTTCTTGCTAGTCTGTTACAAATTTCATTTTCCTTTTTCGTTAATAAAGACCTCTCCGCTTTTCCTCCTAGATGCAAATTTGCCTTGAATTGTCCTTCTTTTGGAATTCTATTTACAACTCCATCCGGCTTGCCATTTATCAATAAAATTCTTTTATCTCCACTCTTAACATCATCTAAAAATTCTTGGATTATTATTTGCGACCGAAAACTATTAGTAATCTTTTTAAATAGCCTTTTACTTTTCTCATTAAGATTATTAACTTTGTATATTCCTTCTCCCCCCTTATTATAGAGGGTTTTAAGAACTACAGTTGGAAATCTTTCTAACATATTTGAAAAAATTTTAACATCGGCAGTAATGACTGTATAAGGGATTAGATCATTAAAATAGAATGGAAATATTTTTTCAGTAAAATTTTTAATTCCTGAAGGATTATTAACAAAAAAAGGTTTTTTATGAGATTTATTGTGAATCTCCAAAATATAGAGGTTTGTTAGATAATCCATATCAAAAGGTGGATCTTGTCTTATAAAATAGTAATCAAAGTCCTCAAGATTACATTGCTTGTTTGAACCTAATTTAAGTTGCGTGTTTTGTATTAATTGTGCTACGACCTTTGCTCTTTGATTCTCAAAACTGAGTGTATTTGGTGTTGTAATCCATACATTCATTTCCATCTGAATTGCTTTTTTAATTAAAGAGATTGTTGAATCTGTCTCAAGATTTAACTCTTTCAAAGGATCTAATTGGAAAAGGCAAGAAAATTTTTTACTCATCCTTTATATTTGGACTCTCAGGAATACTAATTATTGTAATCAATTCTTTAATATCATTCATTTGTTTTAAAAAGTTTTCAATAGTAGTTTTTTCATTTAAATTTGTTGCAACACCCATAACATAAACTTTACCACTAACAACATCAACACTGTAATTGTTACTTAAAATCCCTTTTTTGAAAAGAAGTCTATTTTTAATTTTAGACTCAAACAAGAAATCCTCTGCTCTTTCACTAAAAGAGGGAGAAGAATTGATATTTACTTCGTTAAAAATTTCCTTTACACCATCAACTTTCCAAACATTTTTTACTAATTCCAGACGTTTAGTTTGGTTATTAACATTGCCTGTTAATAGCACTTTCCCGGAATTAACAGAAACTGTTATGTTTGCAACATTGCTTAACTCAAGAGTTGAAATTTTTCCAATTATCTTAGACATCAAGTAAGTATCCTCAATTGAACCGGAAAAACCTCTCGTTGAGGTTGATGTATTGCCGACCAAGGCTGTAACTGAACTTACTGTGGCACAAGAAGAATTTGTCAAAATTAATAGTATTAGAAAAAAAAATTTATGTTTCTTTTCCAACCAGTACCTCTCTTCGTCCAATGTGGTTAGCTGGACTAACAATACCCTCTGATTCCATTCTTTCCACTATACTTGCTGCTCTGTTATATCCAATTTTAAGGTGTCTTTGAATAAAGCTTGTAGAGGCTCTTTTTTCTCTACATACAATTGATACTGCTTGGTTATACAATTCGTCTCCCCCATCATTAAAACCAAGTTGTATATTTTCTAATTCCTCCTCTTCAATTGTAACAGATTGAAGATATTCAGGCTCACCTTGAGTCTTTAAATGGTCAACAACCGCTTGAACTTCATCTGTTTTTACATAGGGACCATGAACCCTTAAAAGTCTTTCACCAAGCATTGTAATCAAAAGATCTCCTTGCCATAGCAATTGCTCAGCTCCTTGCTCTTCGAGTATGGTCCTACTATTGATCTTATTTACTACTTTGTAACTTATTCTTGTAGGGAAATTTGATTTTATAGTACCAGTAATCACATCTACAGAGGGTCTTTGAGTTGCTACAATTAAATGTATTCCAGCTGCTCTTGCCATTTGTGACAATCTTTGGATTGCAGACTCTATCTCTTTTCCGGAAGTAATCATTAGATCTGCTAACTCATCAACAACAACCACTATTTTGGCAAATATTGACAAATCAAGAGCTTTTTTTTCCATTAATGGTTTTCCAGTTTCTGAATCAAAACCTACCTGGGTTTCCTTGAATATTACTTCTCCATCTTCAAGAATTTTTTTTACTTTTTTGTTATAATCCTCAATTTCTCTAACTCCTAAATGAGCCATCATTTTGTATCTAGTCTCCATTTCTTTAACTGTCCATTTCAATGCTGAGATTGCTTTCTTAGGGTCAGTAACTACTTCAGTAAGTAGGTGAGGAATATCTTTGTAAACTGACAATTCTAGCATCTTTGGATCTATCAAAATTAATCTACACTCCTCTGGAGTTAAAGTATAAAGTAGGGAAAGAAGCATTGCATTAATGCCAACTGACTTTCCTGAGCCTGTAGTTCCAGCAACCAAAAGGTGAGGCATTCTGGCTAGATCAACAATAACTGGTTTTCCAAAAATATCTTTCCCAAGTGCTAAAGGTAGTTTATAATTTGTTGATTTATATGAAACCTCATCCAATATTTCTCTTAAAAAAACTGTTTCTCTATTTTTATTCGGAATTTCTATTCCGAGAGCATCTTTACCAGATATAGTTGAAATTCTTGCTGAGGTTGCTCTCATAGATCTTGCAATGTCATCAGCTAATCGAATAACTGATGACGACTGCGTTCCTGGTGCAGGGGTAAGCTCAAAAAGAGTTACTATAGGCCCTTGCCTTACATCCGTGATATTACCATTAATTTTAAAATCAGTAAGCACATTGGCTAACATTGCTGTATTAAGTTCAGTATTCTTTTTATTTTCCAACTCAAGTCCAGAAATTTTCTTTGGCTTTTCTAAAAGTTCAATTGATGGAAAAACATAATTCTCGCTATTTTTAATTCCATAGGAAACTTTTCTTTTAATAATGGGTTTAGATTTTAAAATTTTTTGAGTTTTTCTTGATTCAAATAATTTTCTCAGTTTTAACTGATTGGATAACTTTAAAACATAAAGAACAAGAGAAATCGTATTAACAAAAATGTTTTTGAAGAAATTAAAACTACTAATAATCTCACCAATTCCTAAGTTTAGCGATACAAGTACAGATAAAATAGCAAGAAAGCAAATTATCAAAAAAATCAATTGTTTATATTCTAGGCCCTCAAAAAAATAATTAAAATAATTTAATAGTCCTAACCCTAAAACTCCTCCATCTAAATTAGCAAAATTAAAATTCATTAGCATAAATTCAGCTCCAAAACACAGAATAATCAGTGATATTGGTAAGAATCCCCAACAGTACCAACTCATTTCCTTAGAAAAAAGAACTCTTATTGAATGAAAAACAAAAAAGGAACCCAAGAAATATGAAATACTTCCAAAAATTTCTAGTAATAGTTCTGAAATAATTGACCCCGTGAAGCCCAAAGCATTTTTACTTTCAGTCATATTAGAATCATATTTAAGAAAAGAGTTGTCGGATTGGTTATAAGTTAGAAGTGGAATAAAAATTAGAATTCCAATGCTTAAAACTATCAGTGATGATAAGGTTTTTTTTAAATTTTCTTTAAACTTTTCAAACATTAACTAATTTAATAATATTTACATTAATTTTAAAAAAATTGTAAAAAAATTTGTTTAAAAATAAAAAACATAGCATCTCTGTTATCGGTAGTGGGTTCGTTGGTATGATCTTGGCACTGAAAATAGCCAAGAAGGGTATTAATGTTGCATTAATTGACAAATCAAGTAAGGAAAAATTATCGAAAGTAAAAGACTCTAGAACGACGGCAATTTCTCAAGGATCTTCAAGGATTTTAGAAAAAATTGGTCTTTGGTCAAAAATTTCGAAAAAAGCTCAACCTATAAGAAACATTGTTGTTACTGAGGGTATTTCAAAAGAAAAAATCAACTTCGAATCTGATGATTTAAAAGAAGGTGCGCTTGGGTATATTGTTGATAACAAGTATCTAAAAAATGTAATTTTTGAAGAAATAAATAAATTACCTTCAATTGATTTTAATGAAAACACATTTATCAAAGAACTTACCCATGAGAATGAGATTGTCAAATTAGAAACAAATCAGGGAACCATTCTTTCCTCACTAGTAATTGGTGCTGACGGAAGATATTCCAAAACTAGATTTTTTGCAAATATAAAATATTATTTTCACGATTATAATCAAATAGCCTATGTATTTAATGTCACCCACCAAAAACCTCATAATTCTCTAGCATTAGAAAGATTTTTTCCCTCTGGTCCACTCGCACTTCTACCTATGAAAAGTAAAATGAGTAACAAATCCTCTGTCGTGTGGACAATTAAAAATTTGGATAATGAGAAACTCAAAAATTTTGAAAAGAAGTTTAAGACGGAGTTTTTACAAAAGTATAATAATTTTTTTGGTAAAATTAAAAGTTTTTCTACACCAAAAAAATATAACCTTAATGCATTTTCATGTTATGAATCTTTTAAAAATAGAGTTGTTTTAATCGGAGATGCTAACCAATCAATTCACCCAATTGCCGGGCAAGGATTAAATCTAGGTCTCAGGGACTCAAACTTTCTGGCAGATTCAATTATTGAAGCAAATCAATTGGGTTTAGATATTGGTAGTGAGATTGTATTAAAAAAATATTCAAGGAAACGATTTCTTGATAAAACGCTACTTTTCCAGGCAACTCATACGCTTAACAAAATTTTCTCAAATCAATATTTTCTTTTAAAATTTGGAAGAAAAGTAGGCCTTAGAATCTTTAACAAATCAAATTTTTTAAAAAAACAAAGTATGTTGTTTGCTATGGGATTAAGGAATCTTGAAATTTAGCTCCAATCTTATATAAAAATTCCCAACTATATATACCTGTATTATGGTTATCACTAAAAATAATTCTTAAAGCATAGTTTCCAACACTTTCAATTTTTTTAATTAATATTCTTTGATAAAGATTTGTTTGAGGGTTATTTAAATTTTTTTTGTTTTCCGCTGATGGACTGCACGCCCTTAGAAATGAAGATGGCAACACAAGTGTTGTTTTTTTATCATAACATACTTGTAAATGTCTCTTGTCTGATGAAACTTTTACTGAAAGTGGGGTCATTTTTAAATTGAATCTCTAATAATTAAAATTGGAATACCATTTTTGATTTTATAAGTATTTTTTCCGTCGGGTGTTCTTAAATTATTCTTTTTTTTATCGTAAACTAAGTCTTTACCAGTTTTTGGGCATACTATAATTTTCAGTAGGTTTTCATCAAATTTTTCCATTAATCAAGATGGTTCTGAGTCAGAGAAATTCATTTCATTAGAATTTAGGGCTATGTTTATGAGTGAAATAAGTATGTCCAATCTTTCATCTAATGAATTTGCTTGAAGTAAAGCTTGTTTTTCATTTTGATCAAAAGGGCATCCCATTGCAATTGAATTTACTAAATCTTCATCGCTTGAAACCTGAACTGCTTGCCAATCAGCTGTTATAGATATTTTTTTTAAATAAATTTTCAGTATATTAAGGAAGTCTTCTCTTCTTTTTTTGCTTTTTAATGTACCTATTTTAAAATCATCCTTGTATTGCTTCCACTCAACATTAGCTCTCCTAAAACCATTATGAAGTTTCAATTCTGATTTTATAAAAAATCTACTCAATCCCTTCAGAATAATTTCATAACGATTATCGTGCGTTTGGGAAAAAGCTGTTATGTATCCAGCACAACCTATTTGGTAAATACTTGGATTTTTTTTTGAGTTGATACTCTGGTTTGGCTGGACCATTCCTATACACCTCCCATTACTTAACGAATAATCAAGCATATACAGATACCTAGTTTCAAATAGGTTTAGGGGTAGTTTGGCTCGAGGAAGAAGGAGGACCTTATTTAAGGGAAACAATGGAACTACACTCGGCAAATCTTTAAAACTTTTCTCAAAACTATACATAAAATATATATGATCTTACTACAGTATAATTAAAGTACATTCTAAAAAAAAATTAATATTTGTTTATAAGCAATGATGTTGAATTTAATTTTTTTTTAAGTATATTGAAATTTAGTCTGAATAAGCGGGAATAGCTCAGTGGTAGAGCATCACGTTGCCAACGTGAGGGTCGCGAGTTCGAATCTCGTTTCCCGCTCCATAGTTAAAAGAAAAAATTATTTTATTTTATTTTCAAAGCTATATTATTAAATTCCTCATAAGGAGGAGGGGAAATGAGTGAAGATCTCGTTTATTGGAAAGCTGGAGAAACCATTTACAATTTTAATGATGAGTCTGATTTTGCTTACTTGCTTAAAAAAGGTGAGGTACAAATAATATCTGATAAAAACATAAAGGTTGGTTTTATAAATGAGAATGAAGTATTTGGGGAGCAATCAATATTGCTTGGCACAAGAAGAACTGTGACTGCCAAGGCCACAAAGGATTCTGAAGCAATGAAAATACCAAAAGAAAAACTAGTTAAAGAGTATGAAGACTCTCCGATTTTAATAAAAGCTATTTTGCGGTCAACATATTTACGTCTAACTAATCTTGATCATACCCTGCAAACTGATTTAAAAAGTTTTCCTGAAGATAAATAAAAGCGGTCAAGGGTTTTGCATTATAAATTATCTTTTTTTTTTTTAAGATTTTTTAATACAAAAAAATAAAATAAACAATTAGTTAAAATTAGTAGCAAAGCAATCCGTATCTGAATTTGATCCGTTAGACCTAATGGATAAATAGTGTTAAAAATATATTTTTCTATGAAACCTTCGGGATATCCTTGCAAACCAGCCATTTGCAGGAATTTTTTTTCTAAATATGTAAGAGGACAAATTGAACTGGTAAGTTCCAAATAAACAGCCCAGGCAAAAGATGGAAAGTGAAAAAAGAAGATTTTGGTTCTAAAAATTACAAGAAATGCACCAAAACATACAAACAATATGAAAATAAAATGGATAATTAAGGTAATTTGAGCAGCTAATAAATACATTATTAATATTTGTAAAAAGAATTATGTTTTAAATATATTTGTATAGTATATGCCAATATACTATACGATTATTGATTTTAAAAAATAAAAATCTCGCATATTGAAATTATATCATATATGGCAAAAAAAGGGAAATCCATTCAAAATACAGTTTCATTTGGAAAAGCACAAGAAATGTTATCCAAATTTAGATATAAACCCAGAAGGGAATGGTCTAAAGACGATAGGGTAACTTTTAAAGTTTGCAACTTTGCAGTTTTATCAAAGAAACGACTGAACAAGGTTTTTTCCGCATTTGACAGTATTGCAAAACTTAGTGACAAAAGTCACTATAAATACTCGGAACTTGACATTCTCATTTTAAAAGAATTAATCCTAGAAAACCTGAATGTTTGTTTCCAAAAGTTTAATTTGGATATTAAAATTATTAAAGAGATTGATATACAAAAGATTCAGGATCATTTAGATATTTTAAAAGAGGAAAACTTAAGACTAGAAAATGAAACCAAAAGACTTCAATTCATTATTGAAAACTATGTTAGGGAAAATAAGCTTGAGGAAATTGATGACATTAATCAAATCTTAAAAATAAAGCTACCTTCATCACAAATCGTCTCGAAGAAGAAAAAATCAAAAAACCTTGAATTTGATGAAGAAAATTTAAAGAAATTTATGCAAAAATGGAGAACAGGCCATACAACTGTTGAAATTAGTGAAGAATTTAAAAAAGAAAATCTGGATATCGAAAGATCAAGAAAAAAAAGATTTAAACTTTAGTTATTATTTTTGTGGATTAGATTTTTTCTTTTCATACATTCCAATAAAATCAATTGGATTAAGCATAAGAGGGGGAAAGCCCCCTTCTCTTGTGCAATTTGCTATAACCGAGCGTAAGAAGGGAAAGAGAAACTTTGGGCACTCGATCACAAGAATCCTATCTAATATTTCTTTTTCTGCGTTTTCAATTGTAAAAATTCCACAATAACTTGATTCTATAATAAACATTGGTTTATCTTCCATTTTTGTTTCACCTTTGACGATTAATTCCACTTCGTAAATATTTGGACCGTGATCTTTCAATGGTTTAGATTTTACATCGACATCAATATTAAAAGTTGGATTTGATGAAAAACTCTTTAGAGATTCTGGAGCTCGTGGATTTTCAAACGACAAATCCTTTAAATATTGAGCATTAATTATAAATTTAAGATTGTTAACATTTGTATTTTTTTTTTTATTTGCCATATTAAAGTTTCATTATTTGATTGAAAACAATATAATACAGAAAAAGATGAAAGCCATCTACAGAAATAAATTATAAATGAATAGTATACCATATATTGACATTTTAATTCTTGCGATGATTGCAATTTTTATAATTAATAGGTTGAAAAATGTTTTGGGGAAAAAAACGGGAAATGAACAGGACATCGTTGAAAAGTTTACCCAAAAAAGATCATCTTTCAAAGAATCCGAACCAGACAAGACATCACAAACAATCGACACAAAAAACAAAGACGAAAATTCCCAAAGAAAATTTCATAAAAACCCCAAGATTAATGACAGCCTGAAGAACATTCATGCCCTAGATCTAAACTTTTCAATCGATGATTTCATAACCGGAGCCAAGAAAGCATTCGAATTCATTATAAGTAATTACTCTCAAGAGAACATAAAGTCCCTAAAAAAACTTTTATCTGACGAAATTTATGATGATTTTGATTCACAAATAAAGGAAAGAAACAAAAACAAAGAAAATCTAGATATTACGATCATAAGCATAAAAGATACAAAGATTATAAACTCAAAAGTAGTTAAAAAAAATACAGCCTTTATAACGGTAAACTTTTTATCCGAGCAAGTTCAAATCACCAAGAATCCAAAGGGAGATATAATTGAAGGTGACAGCAACCAGATTCTTGATATTAGTGAAAATTGGACCTTTAAAAGAAATTTAAAAAACAAGGATCCAAACTGGATCTTAGACACAATTGAGGAAAGTGAATAGAATTCTTCTAGCATTTTCAACTATCTTTTTTTTTTTTTTTTCAAATTTATCCTGTAAAGAACTAAACGGTGAAGAAAAAGATTTAACGAATGAACAAATTGACATCAAAAATTTAAAAAAATTCTTTCAATATCTAAATCAAATATGTTTATCTCAAAAACTATTCAAGAACCTAAAAAAACATAAGTCTTATCCAAAATTTGGTTCTATTGAGGATTGGGAAAAAACTTGTGAAAAAATAAGAAAAAAATCAGGATATACCTTAGATTTTGTTAGAAGAAATTTTAGGTTAATCTCTCTTCAAAACAAAAAAGGACTGCTTAAAGGTTACTATGAGCCTTTGATAAAGATCTCTAAAATAAAGAATGATAATTATAAATTTCCTATTTTAAAGTTTAATGAAAAGTTCGTAGGAATTCCCAGAAAATCAATTGAATCTAATTATAAAAAAAGTGACGTCTTACTTTGGACAAACAATAAAATTGATCTATTCTTTTTGCAAATACAAGGATCCGGAATTGGGATTTTTCCTGATCAGCAAAAGGTTAAAATTTTGTATTCAGGTAATAATGAAAAAGAATACCGTTCAATCGGGAAACTTTTAATTAGAAAAAATTTGATTAAAAAAAAAGATGTTTCTTTATTTACAATTAAAGAGTTTTTAAAGAATAACAAAAACCTGATCAACGAAATTTTTAATTACAACGAAAGATACATTTTTTTTAATATTGATAATTATGACAACAATTCAGCTTACGGAGCATTAGGGATGAATTTAGAGCCAAATGTAAGTATTGCCATCGATAAAAAATATTACCCATTGGGTTTGCCATTCTTATTCAGAGCCAATGACAAAGACAAATTATTTCTTGCAATTGCATCCGATACTGGATCAGCAATAATTGGCCCTAACAGAGCTGATCTCTTCACAGGTTCAGGAAAACTATCGGAAGAGATTGCGGGTAATCTAAAAAAGAAATTGATTTTATATGTATTGGTTCCTTATAGTAATTAAATGAATGAAGACGATTGGGAAGCATTCAAAAAGGAGGTTGAACCTCTCAAAGATTCAAAAATAATCAGGAAACACTTTAAAAGCAAATCTGAAAGTATCATAAATTTTCAAAAGAATGAAAATGAACCAGAACTAGGTCTTGAAAAAGTTTCAAAAGAAAACTTGGAAAAGAATACATTAAAGAAGATCAAAAGGGGGAAAATAAGAATTGATTCAGTTCTGGACCTTCATGGTAGTACCCTAGAAGAATCAAAAAAACAAGTGATTAAATTTATTGAACAAAATTATAACAATCAAAGACGGCTACTATTAATAATAACCGGAAAGGGAGAGAGAAGTTCCGTTGATTACGGATGGAAAGGTAAAGGCAAGCTCAAAGAAAATGTCCCCAAATGGTTAAATTCAGAATTTTTATCGAATAAAATTCTCTGGTTTGACAAAGCTACTCCTGATAAGGGTGGAGATGGGGCGTTGCTTGTATATTTGAAAAAAATTAAAGAATAAATTTCGTTAAATCTGTATCTTTATAAATGTCTCCGATTTGTTTCTTTACATACTGGTCGTCAATTTTTATTACTTGTTTTTTTTTTTCAGATGCTGAGAAACTTATTTCTTCTAAAACTTTCTCTAAAATTGTATGAAGTCTTCTTGCTCCGATGTTCTCGATTTCATCATTCACCTTTGATGCAATATTTGCTATCTCAGAAACAGCTGTGTCTGTGATATTTAAATCGACACCTTCTGTCGCAATTAGTTCTACATATTGCCTAATCAAGTTGTTTTCAGGTTCTTTAAGAATTTTTACAAAGTCATCTTTGGATAAGGCAGATAATTCAACTCTATTTGGAAGTCGGCCTTGAAGTTCTGGAAGTAAATCTGACGGTTTTGCAACATGAAAAGCTCCTGAAGCTATAAATAAAATATGGTCTGTCTTCACAGAACCGTGTTTCGTTGTAACCGTTGATCCCTCAATTAGAGGTAGAAGGTCACGCTGCACACCCTCCCTACTTACTTCTCCAGTTCCTTGACTGTTTTTTCCACATATTTTGTCTATCTCATCAATAAAAACAATCCCATCCTGTTCAACATTGTCAATAGCTCTCTTAGTTAAATTTTCATTATCAATAAGTTTTTCTGATTCTTCATCTAAAAGAAACTCATATGATTCTTTTACGCTCAATTTTCTTTTTTCTTTTTTTTGTCCGAAACCTTTTCCAAATAAATCCCCTAAGTTAACCATACCCATCATTCCTCCTGGCATTCCAGGAATTTCCATTGACTTGAGTGACGATCCAGCTTGGGTTGAAAGTTCAATTTCAATTTCTTGATTATCCAAATCACCATTACGAAGCATTTTTTTATATTTCTCACGGGTTTGATTGGTTGCTGAAGAACCCACAAGAGCATTTATTACTCTCTTCTCGGCATTAAGTTCAGCCTTTGCTTTCACCTCTTTTTTCAAACTTTCCTTGTTGTTATTAATTGATACTTCCAGTAAATCTCTAACTATTTGTTCAACATCTCTTCCAACATACCCCACTTCAGTAAATTTTGTAGCTTCAACCTTAATAAAAGGGGCGTCAGCCAGCCTTGCTAGTCTTCTTGCAATCTCTGTCTTGCCAACTCCAGTAGGACCAATCATTAGAATGTTCTTGGGAAGAACTTCTTCTTTCAAAGAACCTACTATCTGTTGTCTTCTCCACCTATTTCTTAGTGCAATTGCAACAGATCGTTTAGCCGATTCTTGTCCGACGATAAATCTATCTAATTCAGAAACAATTTCTCTTGGGGTAAATGATGTCATTTTATAGTCTCAATTATAATGTTGTTGTTTGTGTATATACACAATTCAGAGGCTATCTCAAGACTCTTTTTGGCAATTTCCTCCGCACTTATTTTTGATTCAAACAATGCCCTTGCTGCCGCCAAAGCATAATTACCTCCGGAGCCAATTGCCATTAATCCATCTTTAGGTTCTAAAACATCACCATTTCCACTCAATATTAAACTTGTGTCCCTGTCTGCAACAACCATCATAGCCTCTAACCTTCTCAGATATCTGTCTGTTCTCCAATCTTTTGCCATTTCAACACAAGCCCTCATTAAATTATTTGATGATTTTTCCAGCTTTGATTCTAGTCTTTCAAATAAAGTAAATGCATCGGCAGTGGCACCAGCAAAACCAGTAATTACTTTACCATCAGCTAAAGATCTAACTTTTCTGGCATTTGACTTAACAACGGTATCACCAAGTGTTACCTGTCCATCTCCTGCAATAACAACCTGTTTGTTTTTTCTAACTGAAACAATGGTCGTTCCATACCACTTTTCATATATATCTTTTTCTTTCATAAATTTTACATCTCGTTGATAAAATTAATATTAATCTATATATTTTAAATTTAATATCCAATAAAATTTATTTATGAGAAAATATTCTATCAATAGAAAAACGAAAGAAACACAAATAAAAGTTGATTTGGTTCTTGATGGGAATGGAAAAAGTAAAATTAAAACAGGAATAGGCTTTCTTGACCATATGATTGAACAGCTTGCTAAACATAGTATGTTTGATATTTCAATAAAAGCACAGGGAGACCTCCACATTGATTACCATCACACAACTGAAGATAGCGCTCTCGCTTTAGGGGAGGCCTTTACAAAATCTTTGGGAGACAGAAAAGGAATTCAAAGGTTTGGGCAAGCATTGTCTGCAATGGATGAAACATTGTCTAGAGTAGTTGTAGATTGTTCAAATAGACCTTATTTAGTTTGGAATGTAAGTTTAACTAAGCCTAAGTTAGGTGAAATGGATACTGAACTTTTTAAAGAATGGTTCCAAGCCTTTGCGCAAAGTTCTGGCATTACCCTCCACATCGAAAATCTTTATGGGGAGAACAATCATCACATAATTGAATCCTGTTTCAAAGGACTTGCAAGAGCACTTAGAGAAGCCGTTTCAATTGATTCAAAAAGAAAGGGAGAAATCCCATCAACAAAAGGGATGCTCTAACAAAGATGAAAACATATTTTATTTTCAAGAATGAATCAAAGGATAAAGATTACAAGGTGCTAGACAATGGATTTAGTTTCTTTGCCCTAATTTTTGGACCTTTTTGGGCAATTATGAGAGGTTTATGGGTTGTTTCTATATTAAATTTAAGTTTAATGGCTTTTATACAAATTTTTAGTAATGATTATTTACTACCGTTGATTTTCTTTTCTAATTTATTTTGGGGATTTTTGGGAAAAGACTTATATATTCAAAATTTAATTGATTCAGATTATCGTGCAAAAAAAGTTATTGCCGCACCTTCTCAAAAGAAAGCACTTTTAATTTATTTATCAGAACAAACTTAATGAGTTTTATTTCAATTATCGATTATGGGTCGGGCAATATAAAATCAGTTTATAATGCCTTAAACCATATTTGTGAAAGAAGAAGAGAGAAATTGGTTGTAACTAACGATCACTCAGAAATCAAAAAATCTACTCATCTAATTTTGCCTGGCGTAGGGTCATTTGAGTCTTGTATAAATGGTTTAAATAAAACTTATGTAAAAGAGATTCTTAAAGAAAAAGTTTTAGAAAATAAAACTCCATTTTTAGGAATTTGCGTTGGGATGCAAATGCTAGCTACTGTTGGTCACGAGAATGGACTCTTCTCTGGGCTTAATTGGATAAAAGGTAAAGTTAAAAAAATCAGACCCATCAGAGAAAACCTAAAAATTCCTCATATGGGTTGGAATGAACTTCAATTCAAAAGAGAAACTAATTTCATTAAGGAATTAAAAAAAAAAAACTAATTTAAAAAATGTTTCTGCCTATTTTGTACATAGTTATAATTTTTTTTTAGATAATGATTCTGAAAAAATAGTAACAACTAATTATGGCCAAGAGATTACTGCTATGGTTTCTAAATTAAATATAATTGGGACCCAATTTCATCCTGAAAAAAGTCATAATTTTGGCCTTGCTTTTTTAAAGACCTTTTTAGAATGTGAGGATTTTTCATGATACTTTATCCTGCAATAGATCTTAAGGATGGAAAGTGCATTAGATTAAAGAAGGGAGAATTAAAACAAATCACTTTTTATAATAACAACCCCATTGAGCAAGCAAAATATTTTCAGGAAATGGGGGCTATCTGGATTCATATGGTTGATATCGATGGTGCCTTTAAAGGGAAAAATTCTAATCACGAAATTTTTATAAATGTAAAAAATAATCTAAATTGTTCCCTTCAAGTTGGTGGTGGTATCAGGAATATTCAAACCATTGAGCATCTTTTTGAAAATGGAATCGACAGAGTTGTTTTGGGCACTTTAGCTCTAAAAAAACCAAAACTTGTTAAGAAGGTTTGTAAAATGTTTCCTAACAAGATTGCTGTTGGGGTAGATGTTAAAAAAGGTTTTGTTACATCTGAAGGTTGGACAAAAACAAGCAGGGTTACAACAAAAGAAATTGTGAAAATTTATGAGGATGCAGGGGTTTCAGTGATAATTTTTACGGATATTGAAAAGGATGGGGTTTTAGAAGGTGTAAACACTGAAGAACTTTGTAAACTTTTAAATTTAACTTCAATGAAAGTAATAGCTTCCGGCGGAGTTTCAAATTTAGGCGACCTTGAAAAGTTAAAGAAAATAAATTCACAAAACCTTGATGGCGTTATTGTTGGAAGAGCTATTTATGAAAAAAAAATTTTGGTAAATGAAGCTATAAAAATTTTGGAGAGTTAATGCTAAAAACTAGAATTATTCCGTGTCTTGATGTGGACAATGGAAGGGTTGTCAAAGGAATCAATTTTATAGACCTCAAGGACGCAGGTGACCCAGTTGAACAAGCTAGCATTTATAGTCAGAATGGTGCAGATGAAATTACTTTTTTAGATATAACAGCTACTCACGAGAAAAGAGAAGCAATGGTTGACATAATAGAAAAAACTGCCAACAAATGTTTTGTCCCCCTAACTGTAGGGGGAGGAATAAAAAATGTGAAAGACATGAAAAGTTTTCTTTCTGTGGGCGCAGACAAAATTTCAATTAATAGTTCGGCAATCAAAAATCCAAATCTAATTTCTGAGGGAGCCATTAGATATGGAAATCAATGCATTGTAGTCGCAATTGATGCAAAAAAAAAAGCAAGTGGTTGGAATGTTTTCATTAATGGTGGAAGAATTGATACAGGACTGGATGCTGTTAAATGGGCCAAAAAAGCTGAATCTTTAGGTGCTGGAGAGATCCTTTTAACATCGATGGACAAAGATGGAACAAATACTGGGTTTGATCTTGATTTAACAAGAATAATTTCCGAAAATGTTAAAATTCCAGTGGTTGCATCCGGAGGAGTTGGATCTTTAAATGATTTTGTTGAAGGAGTAAAGGTTGGAAAAGCTTCTGCTTTGTTGGCTGCTTCTGTTTTTCATTTTGGAAAATTTACAATAACTGAAGTAAAAAAACATTTAATTTCAAATCGTATTGATGTAAGAATGGACTATGTACAAAAATCAAAACAATGAATAATAAAATCATAGAAGAATTAAAAGAAATCATCAAGGAAAGAAGAAGAACAATGCCCACAAATTCGTATGTGGCAAAACTTTTCAAAAAAGGAAAGGTAAAGATTGCAAACAAGCTAGGTGAAGAGGCCGTAGAAACCATTTCAGCATTTTTATCTGAAGGAAAAGATGAAATTTTAGAAGAATCTGCAGACTTAATATTTCATTTAATGATTCTTCTAGAATTTAATGAACTATCTATTGAAGATGTATTAGGAATTCTTGAGAAAAGGATTAAGGATGATTGATATTGATAACTATGACAATCAGAATGTTTTTGCTAAAATTTTAAGGAAAGAAATTCCATCTGAAAAGGTTTTCGAAGATAGCGAAATTTATGCATTTAAGGACATAAGCCCACAGGCGCCATTTCATATATTGGTTGTTCCTAAGCAGGCTTTTTGTAGTTTAGATGATTTTTTAAATTCTGCAGATGACAAAATAATCCTAAACTTTTTTAAAAAGATAAAAAAAATAGTAAATCAGGAAAATCTTAAAGATGGATATAGACTGATAACGAATGTTGGAAAATTTGGGGGACAAGAAGTTCCTCATTTGCACTTTCATATTTTATCGGGAAGACATTTGGGCAGATTAGTTCCTTAAAAAATTTGCTAAAAAGAAAAGTTCATACTTATTGGAACATGATCAGAGGGTTTTGTCATTCTTCTATAATCTATCAAAATTTTAGCGTGATTCGTTTTTATAAATTTTTTTTTGGAAGTCCAAATATGATCTAGTCTTCTTCCTCTGTTATTTTTTGTAAAATCGGGAGATCTATAGCTCCACCAAGTAAAAATATTTTTTGGGGGAGAAATAAATTTTCTTATAGTATCTTCAAAATTACAGTCATTTAAAACTTTTAAAATTTTTTTTCTTTCTATATCCGTATGACTTACAACATTTTTTAAATTATTATGTGACCAAACATCATCTTCAAAAGGAGCAACATTGAAATCTCCGCAAACAATATGGTTGAATTTTTTATTTTTTGAGAAGAATTCAAACATTTCATCCAAAAATTTAAGTTTATGTTTAAATTTTTTATTTTTTAACGGATCCGGCTCTTCACCTCCTGCTGGAACATAAATTGAATGGATCCTTATTTTTTCGAAACTTATCTCGATATGACGGCAATCTGACTTTTTACAAAAATTTTGTGTTTTAATGTCCTTGGGGGGGAGTGTTGATAATATCGAAACTCCATTATAAGATGCCATTCCATTTTTAAAAATATGGTAATTCAATTTTTTTATTGGCTCCTCTGGAAAACTATCATTTGAAACTTTTGTTTCTTGAAGGCAAACAAAATCAGGTTTTTCATTTTTTAAAAGAATGACTAATTGTTCTTTGCGTGCTCTTATAGAATTCAAGTTCCAGCTTATAATCTTCATCAAGATTTCATTGACTCAAAAAAATCTGCATTATTTTTCGAATTTTTAATTTTATCTATGAGAAATTCCATAGAATCGTTTACACCCATTGGCATTAAAATCTTTCTCAAAATCCACATTTTTGATAAATCATCTTTTGATACTAACAATTCTTCTTTTCTTGTTCCAGACTTTGTAACATCTATAGAGGGAAACACTCTTTTATCTGATAATTTTCTATCTAAAATAATTTCGGAATTTCCGGTGCCTTTGAATTCCTCAAAAATTACTTCGTCCATTCTAGATCCTGTATCAACTAATGCTGTGCCAATGATCGTCAGGGATCCTCCTTCTTCTATGTTTCTTGCTGCACCAAAGAATCTTTTAGGTCTTTGAAGTGCATTGGCATCAACACCTCCAGTCAAAACCTTACCTGAGCTTGGAACCTGGGTATTATAGGCGCGTGCTAATCTTGTAATTGAATCCAGTAGAATGACAACATCTCTTTTATGTTCAACGAGTCTTTTAGCTTTAGATATTACCATTTCTGAAACTGCCACATGCCTTACAGCTGGTTCATCAAATGTTGAAGAAACAACTTCTCCTTTAACCGAACGAATCATATCGGTTACTTCCTCAGGTCTTTCGTCAATCAATAAAACAATTAAGTATACCTCAGGATGATTGCTTGTAATGGAATGTGCGATATTTTGAAGCATAACTGTTTTTCCAGTCCTTGGTGGTGCCACGATAAGCGCTCTTTGCCCTTTTCCTAATGGTGCTATGAGATCCATAACTCTATGGGTTATGTCTTTTTCCATTGGATTTTCCACTTCCATTTTCAATTTTTCATCAGGATATAAGGGGGTTAAATTGTCAAAATTAATTCTTTGTTTGGTTTTTTCTACGGATTCAAAGTTTATTTTGTCGATTTTTGTAATTGCAAAATATCTTTCCGTGTCTCGAGGTGATCTCATTTCTCCTTCAACGGTATCCCCCGTTCTGAGGCTGTTTTGTTTAATTTGGGATGGGGAGACATAAATATCGTCTGGTCCAGGAAGATAATTAGCATCTGATGATCTCAAAAAACCAAATCCGTCTTGAAGAATTTCAAGAACGCCTTCTCCATATATAGCATCATTGTTTAGTGCCATCTGTTTTAGGATTGAGAAAATCATATCTTGCTTTCTCAGTGTTCCAGCATTCTCGATCTTTAAGTCTTCAGCAATTTTGAGGAGCTCCGATGGGCTTTTAGATTTTAAATCTTTTAAATGCATAATTTATAGGGGGAAGTGCGAGTTTATTTTATAATTTATTCCCAATAGTTTGTCAAACGAATGGTTTAAAAATAACTAGAAAAATAATAATTAGGAATAAAGCTGTTGGTATCTCATTAATCCATCTAAAAAAACTTTCTGATCTTATGTTTTTTTTATTTTCAAAAAACCTTCTAGTTCGAGCGCAATACATATGGAAAATTGACATCAAAACAACTGCTATAAATTTAAGATTCAACCATAATTCATCATATTTTTCTAAATGAATAACCAATAGTAGGCCAAAAATCCAAGTAAGAATAAACGATGGATTCATTATGTATTTGAGTAGTTTGTACTCCATCTCCAAAAATGTATTGTATTCTCTCGAGTTAACATTAACCTTTGAGTGATAAACAAACAGTCTTGGTAAATAGAACAATCCTGCCATCCATGTGGTTACAAAAACTATATGAAAATACTTAATTACTAAATAATAATTTAATTCGTCCATAAAAATCCTTTAAAATTTTTAATTCTTTATTTCTCATAAAAACAAATGTTTCCTTACTAAAAAATTAAGTAGTCTAATATGATCATCATTATCATTTAGGCAGGGAATCGAATGAAAGTTTTTTCCGCCATTTTCAAGAAAACTTTGTTTACCTTGGATTGAGATTTCTTCGAGCGTCTCGACACAGTCAGAGGCAAATCCAGGACAAATAACTAATATGTTTTTTTTGCCTTCCTTGGGGAGTGTTTCAAATGTTTTGTCTGTATAAGGCTGTAACCATTCATCGGGTCCAAATCTGGATTGGAAAGTAGTTATAATGGGAATTTTTATTTTTAATTTTTCTCTCAAAAGCCTAGTTGTTTTCTGGCAATAGCAATGGTATGGGTCCCCTTTCTCAAAGTACTTTTTGGGAATTCCGTGGTATGACGCAACGATTATATCTGGTTTCCACTTAATCTCCATTAATGCGGTTTTAACACTTTTTTTCAATGCTTCTATAAATAGTGGTTCAGACTCATAATGAGGAACTATTTGAAGACTAGGTTGCCACCTCATAGACATCAATGATCGATAAACCTCATCGCATACAGTCGCTGTTGTAGCAGCTGCATATTGAGGATACAGAGGAAGTATAACAATACTTTGACATCCTTTTTTTTTCATTTCCTCTATTTTAGGTTTTATTCCTGGGTTTCCATATCTCATTGCATAGTCAACTATTATTTTTTTATTTCCTATTTTCTTTCCCAATTTTTCTGTTTGTTTCTGTGTATAAAATCTTAACGGTGATGTGTTGGCCTTTTTCATCCATATTTCCTTATATGCTTTTGCCGTTTTAGAAGGTCTAAATGTAAGTATAAGAATATTTAGAATCAATTTCCAGATTATCGGATTTACCTCTATTACTCTTCTATCAGAGAGGAACTCTTTTAAATATTTCCTAATATCTAGCCAACTCGTTGAATCAGGTGTTCCCAAATTTACAAGTAAAACTGCAGTTTTTTTTGAAGGTAGTAAAGGATGTTTATTTGGTAGTTTCATAGTTTCTCACGATATTAATTGTTTGTTCTATGTTTGTTATGGGGGTGTTTGGTAATACTCCATGTGACAAATTGAATATATGTCTGTTATGCTTAAATTCTTCTAGTATCTGTTTCGTTTTTTCTTCCAATTGAAATCCTCCTTGTACTAGAATGCTTGGATTTAAATTTCCTTGGATAGTCATCTTTTTTTTTTGCGCTATCTTTATTATTTCTTTAGGGTAATTTTGGTCAAGAGAAATAACATCACATATAACCTCGTTTACAAAAGTAATTAAATTTTCATTAGACCCTCTGGGAAAATGAATTATTTTTGTTTTTTTCGAATACTTCCTTATTTCGTTACTTATTCTTTTGTTTGGTTTAACTATATACTCATTAAAATCTTCTCCATCCAACAATCCTGCCCAAGATTCAAATATTTGAATAAAATCAACTCCTTTGTCTATTTGTTTTTTTAAATACTCGCATGAAATTTCTGTAATTAATTCTATTAGGGCTAATGCTCTTTTCTTTTGATTCTTCACAAAATTTTTGATCTTTCTGTGATCTTCGGACGTTCCTCCTTCTATCATATAATTTAATACTGTAAATGGTCCCCCACAAAAACCAATTAGTTGTTTATCCCTTTTCTTTTTTGTAATATTTTCAATTGTTTCAAAAACTGGATTCAACTTTTCTAAGCATTTAATAGTGTTTTTGTAATTTAGATCTTTTAAAGAAGAAATTGGATTAAGTATAGGGCCAATCTTCTCTCTAAACTCTACATTTTGTCCCAAACAATAAGGAACTACAAGTATATCGCAAAATAGAATTATAAAATCTAAATTAAATCTTTTAATTGGTTGAAGAGAGATTTCTGTAGCAAGATCAGGAGTAAAACATAATTCTAAAAAATTCCTTTTTTCTTTTCTAATTTTTCTATATTCAGGAAGATACCTCCCAGCTTGGCGCATAAACCAAATAGGTATTGGTTCTTTTTTTGTTAAACTTATTTTATCCATATCTCTACTATTACAATATACTTATATAAAGGTTGTGGTGGTTGTTGCAAGCTTAAGAATGTTTGCAAGTAAATATTAACATATTACCCACAGTTTATTAAATTATAAAACTGTGAAAAATATGTGTATAATTTCATAGAAGAAAAAGAAAACAAGAAGAAGATGGATGAAAAAACAAAAAGGAAAAACAAGGATTATTTTGTAGATAAATAATTAACAAAATCTACATGTGGAAGACAAAGTGAAAAAAAAGTGCAAACAGTTAACATTAATGAAGGAAACAAAGTTATTAACAAAAGGCCAACAGTTTATTCTGGCTTCAGAGAGCGAAACGAGAAAAAAAAAAGCAAACGAAACATTTCAGAATTTAAAGATAGTCAAACACAAAATAAATGAACAAAAAGAAAAGTCTGAAAACAAAAAAAAACCGGTAGAAAAATTAGTGGAAATATTAGCAAGGAAAAAGGCAGAGTCTCTAAAAGATGAGTATCCTGATCAAATTATAATTGGCTCGGATCAGATATTAGAGTGCAATGGAAAAATTATTAACAAACCCAAAAATTTAATAGAAGCAAAGAAAAATATTCAGTATTTATCTGGAAAAAAACACAGACTTTTTAGCTCAATAAGTGTAATAAAAAACAGCCAGTTGTACTTCGAAGAAACCAAAAAAGCCGAACTTTTATTTAAACAAATTTCAAGTTATGAAATTGATAGATACATAAAACACAATAAAGATGCAGCTCTAAACTCTGTGGGGTCTTATAGAATAGAAGATAATGATAATTATAAATTCCTCTATATAATTAATGGAGACATCGAGACGATAATTGGTTTTCCAATGGAAAATTTCTTAAAAAAATTGAAGGAGGAATATTTATGATTCTTATGGTTATAGGAAAACCCATAGGACATTCTCTTTCCCCATTAATTCACAATTATTGGATAAGAAAATATAATCTTAATTATAAGTATCTAAAAAAAGAAATAGAAAAAAAGGATTTAAGATCGATTATAGAGCAAGTAAGAAATAAAAAAGTTAAGGGAATAAACATAACATTGCCTTATAAAAATGAAGTATTTAAACTAGTAGATTATGTAACTCCATTTGCTTTGAAAAGCAATGCAGTGAACACTATATATTTGAAAAATAACAAGGTATACGGTGACAACACAGACGGGAAGGGCTTTATAAATTCACTTGAAGAAGAGGCCAAAACAAAAGTTAAGGGGAAAAACATTTTTCTAATTGGAGCTGGGGGTGCTGCACAAGGAATATTAGCTGAATTGATAAATTGCAAAGTAAAAAAAGTAAGGATATTAAATAGAACAAAAATTAATGCTGAAAAACTTATTAAAAAATTTGAAAAGGATGAAGTAGATTTAAGCCTTGATGATTGGGAAAAAGCAAAACCAAAAGGAGACACGGATATTGTCATAAATACATCATCGTATGGAATGAAGAAATCCGAATATCTAGAACTCAATACAGGTGATTTGACTAAAAAAGTAATTATGTATGATATTATTTATAAACCAGCTGAAACAAGATTAATGAAAGCATTCAAGATGAAAGGTTTTTTTTCTTTTAACGGTTTGGGAATGCTAATTCATCAGGCAGCACTCTCTTTTTTTCTATGGTTTAACATTAAATTAACAAATGAAGATTTATCCGAAGCAAGAAAATTGTGTGAAAAAAGTTTTTAAGATTGCAATAACTGGAAACATAGGTTCTGGAAAAACAACTGCTTCCAAGTTAGTTTCAGAATTAGGCTTTAAAGTATTTGAGTCAGATAATGAAGTAAAAAAACTATACCTTCAAAAGAATGTCAAAACAAATATTCTCTCTGCATTTTCAAAAAGTATAGAAAATTTGCAGAAAGCCAATACCCAAATTGATACTAATTTATTAGGAAATTATGTTTTTGAAAACCAAAGCCAATTAAGAAGGTTAGAAAAAATAATTTATCCTGAACTAAAAAAGAAAAAAGAAAAATTCATAGAAGAAAATATTAATGAAAAAGCCTTGTTTTTCGACATACCTCTTTTGTTTGAAAAAAAACTACACTTTTTTTATGACAAAATAATTTATCTTTACATAGATGAATCTACACAAAGAAAAAGAGTTTTGAGAAGAAAGAATATGACACAGAAAAAATTAAAAAAAATTTTAGAAAACCAAACAGTTAAAATTTCAAAATTTGAAGATTCTATTTCAATAAAAATTAATACTAATTGTTCAAGAAAAAAATTAAAAACAAAAATAAAATCTTTTTTAAAAGATATTAACCTTTAAAATCCTTATTTAAGATTTTTAGTACTAAAAAAAGAAATTCGTATCTTGCAGTTTTTAGTCCTTCTAAGAAATTATTCTGACAACTGTAGAGTTTCTTCAATACTTCATTGATTTCTTTTTCGTTCCAAAAATTTATATGCCCCTTAAATTTTGCCAAATATTTGAAAAAAATTGGAGGTTTTAAAGATTTAATGGCATCATCAACTAAAAAACCTTTGCGAACCTTGTATTTTACCTGCAAAATTTTTGAAAAGTGCTCTGCTAAATAATTTATGATTTTTATTTCATTGTTCTGAAACTGACTTGAATTAAACAAAAAATTACTAAATTTTTTTTTATTATTTGATACCAATTCAAAAATGAATTCGGATTCGTTAGAGAAGATTGTGCTGTCAAAATTTTCTAAATATTCCCTCAAAGATTTTTCATTGTTTTTTAAAAAAACTACAATTTTTTCTAATTCTGATAGCAATTCAAGTTTCTGGTTACTCAGTTTTTCAGTCAAGTTTGCCAAATCAGATTCTCTTATTTCTAAATTTTCACTTTTAAAAAAATCTACAATGATTTTTTTTTTTTCTAAAACTGTTTCCTCATAACAAGGTACGCAAACACAATCCGAACTTTTTTCAAAAAAAGATCTAATTTCAGAACGTTTGGTTAGTTCATTAAATTTAAAAATTATATAAACATAATTAAACTTATGGTTTTCAAGTGTATAAATAAATTCTTTGAAAGATTTAATTTCAATAGATGAAAAAACTAGGATATTTTTTTTCCCAAATATATCAAGGTCATCATATTTTTTTATTATTTTATAAAAATTTTCCTTTGTGAATTCTTCCTGTGAGATATTTACAACAGAGTATTTATCGTTGAAGCTTCTAATAGTTTTAACAAGATGATTACAACAGTCTTCTACTTTTCCAATATTTGGGCCATAAAATAAGAAAAAGTTCTTTTTTACATAGTTATCTTGGTTATTTGCAAATTGATAAGATTTAACAATCATGGGGAAATTTTTCTTTTAAAATCCATTGCTAGAATTAAGTCAGCCAAATTTTCAGAGATTGATAAAACTAGTTTCTTGGATGCATCTTCTTTGGCAACCATATTAGCATATGGGTTGGCAGTTACATTATAACTAGTCTTTTTGCTTAGCCTACCCCTGGTTAATAATCCCTTTTTGTCATAAAAAGAGTAAATGGCATCTAAAGTTAGCATTTTCCCAAAAGTATATAAGTTTTTATTAATTCCCAAGTCAGATTCATACCTATTAATTGAAACGATTAATTTTAGATCTGAGATTTCAGATTTGGAAGAACCTAATTTTCCTTCAAGTGTATTTTTGAATAGACTTGCATTGTTTTCATATTTTTCCTTTGATTTAACGACTATTTGTACATTATATTTTGAGAAAATCTGATTGCTTTTATAAAGTGGTTTGAAAGAACAACCATTTATCATTAAGAAAAAATTTATGAGGAAAAAAATAAAAAAATTCTTCATCGCACAAAATTTATGATCTTGTTTTTAATGAATATTATTTTTTTCGTCGAAGTCGTAAGATTGATATCAATATTTGGGTTCATCGAGATAATCTTCATTACTTCATTTTGTTCAGCATCGGAAGGAACTTCTAGTAAAAGCTTTTTTTTCCCATTTATTTGTACAACCATATTAACATTTTCTGATGTTAAACACAGTTCATCATAAGACGGCCATTCTAAATCACAAAGTAATTTATTATAGCCAGATCTATAAACTAATTCCTGGGAAAGATGAGGAGTGATTATTGAGATAAGTCTCAAAAATATGGACCAAGAATAGTTGAATAGTTCGGGGTTGATTTTCTTTGTCGAAATTATGTTTGATAATTCTCTTAATTTAGCAACCGCTGTATTGAATCTGTAACTTTTAATATCCTCAGTAAAATTATAAATTGTCAAATTAACTAAATTATATATTTTTTTTTCAAATGAACTTAATTCTATTGTTGTAAAATTTCTTGTATCCAAAACAAACTTAAGATCTTCGTTTAAATAATTGAAGATTTTACATAAATATTTATGTGTAGCTTTAATTCCATCAATAGACCATTCAAGATCTCTCTCAGGAGGTGAGTCAGAAATCATAAAAAGTCTGGCAGTATCAGCACCGTATTCACTGATAATTTGATCTGGATCAACTACATTTTTCTTTGACTTACTCATTTTTTCTGAGCGTCCTTTTACTAATTCATCTTTATTAGTTTTATGATAATATTTGCCATTTTCATAAAAAACATTGGCCGGTTCGACCCATTTTCCATCTTTATTTTTAAAGGTTTCATGACAAACCATTCCTTGGGTAATTAACTTTTTAAAAGGCTCTTTTGGAATTTTATAATCACATTTTTTTAGTGCTCTAGAAAAAAATCTTGAATACAAAAGATGCAAAATTGCATGTTCGATTCCTCCAATATAATGATCCACTGGCATCCAATAATTTGTGTCTTCTTCATCGAATGGTTCTTCTTTTTTTTGTGGAGAACAAAATCTCAAAAAATACCAAGATGAATCAAAAAAAGTATCTAATGTATCTGTTTCTCGAGTAGCTGATAATCCTGTTACACTACAACTTGTTTTTTTCCAATTAAGATCATTATTTAGAGGATTTCCAGATTTTAATGGATTAATATTGTCTGGGAGTTTTATCGGCAAATCATTTTCATCAACGGCAAGAGTTTTTCCATCCTCTCTATAAATTATTGGTATCGGGCACCCCCAGTATCTTTGTCTCGAAATACCCCAATCTCTTAATTTATAACCAATCTTTTTTCCCCCTTTATTTATCTCTACTAATTTATCAATTATCATTTTTTTGGCATCTGATGGTTTAGAACCGTCAATAAAATCCGAATTAATCATTATGTCATCATTTGAAACCCCAGAATACGGCAAGTTTTCATCTTTTTTTGAGTTTTTAATGACTCTTGTGATTTCGATTCCAAATTTTTTTGCAAAATCATAGTCTCTTTGATCATGTGCAGGGCAACCAAAAATTGCTCCACTTCCGTAATCCATTAATACATAATTTGCAAAAAATACAGGGAGAGTTTTTTTTTTAATTAAAGGATGATTAACCTTTAATTTTGTAGGGTAACATAGTTTTTCATCTTCATTTTCAATTCTAGATTGATTTTTCAAACATTCTTCTTTAAATGATTGAAATTTCTTATCTTCTTCAAATAACGAATTAAGTTCGTGCTCAACAGATATTGCAATGAAACTTGCACCAAAAATAGTTTCTGGCCTTGTGGAGAATACTTTTATTTCAAAATCTTTCTCAAAAACTTTAAAACTAATTTCAGCTCCATTAGAGTAACCAATCCAATTTTTTTGCATTGTCTTAACTTTTTCTGGCCAATCATCAAGTTTGTCAAGGTCTTCCAAAAGTTCTTTTGAAAAAGCAGTTATTTTTAAAAACCATTGAGATAGTTTTTTCTTTTCTACAATTGCACCTGAACGCCATCCTTTCCCGTCAATTACTTGTTCATTAGCCAAAACTGTTTTATCAACTGGATCCCAATTTACATAACTATCTTTTTTGTAAATTAATCCTTTATTATACAAGTCTATAAATAATTTTTGTTGATGTTTATAATATTCATCGCTACAGGTTGAAATTTCCCTATCCCAATCAATTGATAGCCCAATTGACTGTAATTGTTTTTTCATATTAAATATATTTTCTTCGGTCCATTTCCTTGCACTCAAATTGTTCTCAATTGCTGCATTTTCAGCCGGCATTCCGAAACTATCCCAACCCATTGGATGCAAAACATTATAATTTTTATTTTTAAAGAATCGAGCAATTACATCGCCTATGGTATAATTTCTCAAATGACCCATATGGATTTTACCTGATGGATATGGAAACATCTCTAACACATAAAATTTTTCTTTTTCACTAATATTTGCGGAACTTACTTTGTCATCTATCCATCTAGCTTGCCATTTTTTTTCGATACTTTTGGGGTGATAATTTTTCATTTTATTTTTTTATAAAACAACTTATACCACCAAATCCATTTAAATTTTTATTTTTTAAGCGATTATAATTTTCTTTATTAACACCACCTAAAGCAAAAACAATTTTCTTTCTTAAGAGATTGCATAGAAAAAAAAACCTAAAAAAATTAATAGACCTCCTTTTGGGATGTGAATCTGTTAAAAAAACATTAGAAATAAAGAAAATATTGTATTTATCTTTTGATCTATGTGCTTCAATATCATTGTGAATCTTGGTAGCGATTAAAAATTTCTTTTTTAAAACTTGAATGTTTAGCATATTATTAATTTGACAATTGTCCTGATCAATTAAAATCCCACAAGGTTTATATTTATTAGCCCAACTTAAAGTGCATTGAACCAAAAATTTCATCCTTTTAATTTTACACCACTTAACAAAAGGTTTGATTTGTTCTAAAAATTTGCAATTTTTTTCATTTTTATTGTGAAAAAAAACAACGCCAGTATGATTGCTAATTTTATAGAAAAAATTATTGTTAGGATTTTTAAGTGGATTAAAAAAAAACCATTCATTTGGAAGATTAAAAACTTTATAATTTGTTTTATAGGATTTGGTCATGAGTGAAATTATCAAAAATTATTCAAACATTGTAAATCAAATAAATTTAATTAATAAGAAGTTTTCGAAAACATCAAAAAGCCCAAAATTAATTGTTGTGTCTAAAACTTTTATTATGGAAAAAATAAAGCTGGTAATTCAGAGTGGACATAAAATTTTTGGGGAAAATAAAGTACAAGAAGCCCATGAAAAATGGAAAAATTTCAAAGTTAACAATAAAAACATTGAATTACACCTTATAGGACCGCTTCAATCAAACAAAGTAAAAATGGCTCTGGAGGTTTTTGATGTAATTCAAACACTTGATAGAGAAAAAATCGTTTCAAAAATAAAAGAACATATTTGTTCAAATCAAATAAAAAAATCTTATGAATTTTTTGCTCAAGTTAATATAGGAAAGGAATCACAAAAAAATGGTCTACAAATAAATGAAGTTTCTGACTTTGTAAAATGGTGCAAAAACGATATGAAATTAAATCTTACTGGCCTTATGTGTATACCACCTCTAAAAGATGAGCCTTCTGTTTATTTTAACCTGCTTAGAAATTTATGTGATAAAAATAATTTAAAAAATGCTAGTATGGGAATGACCAACGACTATCAAAAAGCAATTCAATTTGGAGCAACTCATTTAAGAATTGGCTCAGGGGTTTTTGGACCTAGGGTTTAGCGAATTATTATCCTAGAGGAAGGCTTTAAAGTTTTTAAAAGGTCAATTAAATCTTTCCTTTTAAGAGCAATGCAGCCCTCGGTGAAGTCATTCTTTTCTCCAATACAATGAATAAAAATGGCACTTCCCTTATGTTTTTTTACTGGCTTAGAATTAAAAGTTGTTGAGATGATAACATCATAAACCCCATCTTCTCTGTACAAATTTTCATAAAAACAATGAATAGGTTTTTTCAAAAAACAATTATATTTTCTGTGCTTTGGATCTATGCACCATATATTTGATTTTTCAATTTTAGAAATTGGTAATGCTGACTTGATTCTAAGAGCTTTGTCAGTTCTTACAAAAATTCTGTTAACCCCAAAGCAACCCCTGGGAGTTATTAAATCGCCTTCTCTATTTTTTTTTCCAATTCCATTTTTTCCTACATAGGAAATAATCTTTTTCTTTTCATAACAAACATATGCTATATTTTTTTTTTTAGATCTAAGAATAAAAATATTTGTCATAATTTAAAGAATATGCCAAGTGGAAAAAATATTATAGCTATATTTAAGAAGAGTTATTTTTTGAGTGAACTAAGCAGTTTAATTTCATACGAGGGTTACCAAATAAAAGTTTTTAAAAGTTTAAGTGAAATAATTAAAAATTCTAATAATACAAAAATTTTATTTATAGATTTTACATTAGATAAAAATTTAAAAGAACTCTCCAAAGCAATTGAAAGGACGAATAGTGCAACAAAAATATTTATTTTTACAAAAAAAATTTTTAATTTTGAAAATTTTGAAAAAGAAATTCACATTATAAATCTTCCAATAGTTCTCAGAGATTTCTTTAAACTACTAAAAAAAGTAGCTGGAGGAATAGATGATGTAAATTATCACATAAGAATCGGAAGCTTTGTTTTTTTCCCGAAAAGATCGATTTTAGCAAGTGAGAATATGCTTTCGGAAATAAATCTAACTGAGCTGGAAAATAAATTTCTAGAATACTTAATTAAAAAAAAAGTGGATCAACAAAAAATGAAATTTTGCATAAAGTTTGGGGACATAACAAAATTTTAGATACGCATACCTTAGAATCATTAATATACAGATTGAGAAGGAAAATTGAAGAAAACCCAAACAAGCCAAAAATTTTGATCCAAAGAGAAAAAAAATATTTACTAAAACTATAAATTATTTGGGCAACACTTTTGGGCGAGGATCCTCATTGCCAATATCAAATAATTTTAAAAGAATCTTTTGGTTGAATTCTAGATTATTTAACAAGACTTCTGTTTTATTGTTTTGATCCCTGAAAACAGTCCACTTTTTCATTTGAAATGGCGTTTGTTCAAATAGCACTTCTACAAAGCCAGTCGATTTTTTTTTTTTTTCGTTTATTCTTATAACCATTTGATTCTCAGAACTATTTATTTCTAAAATATTAATTTTTTCGTAATTAAAATCTTTAAATAGGAGTAAACTTATAGGAATGTCAGAAAGTTTGTAAAAGGAGATTGACTTAAGTTTATTATTTATAGTTGCAACTTTTTTGCCGTCACTAATAATCAAGATTGGAATTTCATTGTATTGTATTCTGACTTTTCCTGGACGCAAAATTAATATTTTTCCAGACAAGACATCACCATTATTATTAACCTGAATAAAATCGGAACTTAAAGAGTCAAAATTTTGTAGATAACTGAATATTCTATCTTGATTTTGATTGCCAAAACAATCTTTATATATAAATATTAAAATTAGGATTACAATTTTGTTTATAACTTTCATAATGATATTATACACAATGAACCAAAAGGATTTAAAGATAAGAAAAATATTGTTTATTTTCGGGTTGTTATTTTTTTCAAGCTGTCAGCTAACTCAAGCTGTGGATGATGTCAAATCAGATATAAGCGAGACATCCATAGTTGAAAATGATGAATTAAGAGAAAATCAATTCGATGATTCTTCACAAACTTCCGAACCAATTGTCGAATCCAGAGAATCTAATGAAGAAAAGTCTAATGAAGACCTCTTATCATATCTTGCTGATTTTTTTAAAACTGAAGATAAAAAAAGTTTCCCGAAAGAAGAAAAGATTAAAAAAGAGAATCCTGAAGGTCATACAGAAAAAGGTCAAGATTTAATTCAACAAAAGAAAGAAGATATATCTATAGAGGCTCAAAAAGATTTTTATAAACCTGATAAACTCGAGGGTGAAAAAAGAATTATACCATTATCAGTAATTAATAAATTTGAAAAAAGTAAACAGTTTGATACTAAGTCAAATTTTTATAAACCGGAAAAAGCCAAAGATGAAAAAAGAATCCTTTCTTTTTTTACAGGCTTTTTTGAAAAAAAGAACGATAAAGGTAATAATGCTCTCGAGTCTGATAGTGTTCAAGATAGTATTATTTCTGGATACGAAAAACAAGAAGAACAACCAGTTATAGATCCTCAAGCTCAAGAAATTAAGACAGAAAATGAGAAAGAAGTTGAAATGAGTGAAATTGAAGATTCTTTTCCAGATCAATCCTTTGAGGATGAAATTAATGAAGAAAGAATTGAACAAGTTAAAACAAATGAAAATTTTATGAAAATTGAAGAAAAAGCAGATGAGGAGGTAATTTTTTTACAAAACACTGATGAAAAATCAGAGGAAGAAAGCCTTGTTAAAAAAATTGATGAGGAATTTGTAAAAGAAGAAAATGAAAATTATGCTTTTTTTGATTTAAAAAAACCAAAATCCAAAAAAATTAAAAAAAAACGACTCAATAACTATGTTGGTCTACTTTTACCATTAACTGGAGAAAAAAGATCTGCAGGGAATTTAGTATTAAATACATTCAGATATAGTTTGTTGAGGAAACCAATGGATATTAATTTCAAGATCTACGACACAAAAGGAACTGAAAATGGAGTAATTCAAGCTGCAATAAAAGGCAAGAAAGATGGAGTGCAAACTTTTGTTGGGCCGATTTTTTCTGATGAAACCAGGGCTCTCAAAAACTTTTTTAAGAGTGAAAAAAACCTAATATTTTTTAGCCTTTCTCCTGATATTTCAAATGTATCTGAAAATATAATAGTCTCCGGGCAGAATCCTGAAGACCAAATGGTTTGTATATCAGAAGATTTGATAGAAAAGAACATAGACAAACTTCTGCTTATTCATCACGATGATAGGTATGGGGAAATTGTAAAAGAAAGCTTAAATCAGGGATTAGCCAATTTTGATTCACAGAGAAAAATAAAGATTTCTTTTCTTAAACTTTCGGAAAATTTAGACATCAACAATGAAATAAAATCTATTAGTCAATTTGAGAAAAGAAAAAAAAATCTAAAAAAGAAAAAATTAAAGATTTCTAAAGATAAAAATATTCCTATCGATGAGAAAAAGAGAGAATTAAAAAAGTTAGATAGACAATTAACCTTAGATGTCCCATATGATGCAGTAATTGTTGCTTCTGAAGGAGATAATTTGTTAGAAATACTATCTCATTTAGCATTTTACGATATTAATGCAGCAAATACATTAATATATGGAACTAGTTTGTGGGAGGACACCGATAAAACTGACAAGGTGTATGAAAATACATACTATGTAACAAATTTAAAAACAAAGAGTGAATCATTTTCTAAAAATTTTAAGGATGTTTTCTCCGTAGAACCATCATCTGTAAATTTTCATCTTGTGGATCTCATAGATTTAGTTAATGCGTATAAACATTATGAGCAGTATCCAGAAAATAAGATCCATATCGGTGAATTTACAAATACGTTACTTGAGATGGGTTCTTTAAAAAGAGAAACATTTTTAAAAAGGAATAAAAAAAAAAATGAAGTTGAAGATATATCTAGTTGCCAATTAGATGTTCTTTAGACAATTTAAGGAATGCTTCATATCTGTGATCGCAATAAATTTTTTTTCTGTGACTCATTTCTGCAAATGTTTTTGAGGATCCATTCGGTTTGAATATGGGGTCATACCCAAAACCATTTTTACCTTTAGGTGGCCAGACTATTTTACCAAAAACCTCACCTCTAAATAATGATATTTGAGAATCAAGCCACTTCAAAGCAATTACGCAAACGAATTTTGCTTGAAAATCAGTTTTGTTTTTTTTTATTATTTCTTTATAAATTCTTTCCATTGCTGGTTCCCATCCGCCTGATTCTTTTGCAAATCTGGCAGAAAATATTCCGGGTTTTCCATTTAAAGAATTAACACAAAGCCCTGAGTCATCTGATAAGCATATGTATCTTCCAGAAATACTTTTTGCTTTTATAATTGCATTTTCCTCAAAGGTTTTACCAACTTCCTCAACATCCTTAATGTTTAGTTGAGATGATGTTAAAAGACTTATTTTATATTTGTACAAAAGGCTTTTGAATTCTTCAATTTTTCCCTCATTGTGCGAGGCAATTACTATTTGTTTATCATTTAAAATCTTATCTTTCACTGCTATCCAATAATTTTATTCTGAGCTTTAAAGATTTTTTGAGTAGCAATCTTACTTAATTCTATCATCTCATTAACTTGATTTTGACTAAAGCTTGACTTTTCTGCTGAGATTTGAATTTCTGAAATTCCAGATTTTTCTGAAAAAATGAAATTTGCATCTACATCAGCTCTTGAATCCTCTTCATAATCCAAATCAACTAAAATTTCATTATTTAATATACCGCAAGAAATCGCTGATATTGAATCCTTGATTGGATTTTTTTTTATAACTCCCTGGATCAGAAGTTTTTTTATTGCCAGCGAAATAGCTATGAATGCACCTGATACACTTGCTGTACGAGTCCCCCCATCAGCTTGAAGAACATCGCAATCTAATATGAATTGGGATCCTTTTATCTGTGTCAAGTCTACTACCGTTCTAATTGACCTACCAATTAATCTTTGAATTTCTATCGATCGGCCAGATTGTTTTCCAAGTTTTGATTCTCTTTTATTCCTTGTTGATGTCGAGCTTGGAAGCATTGAGTATTCAGCTGTAATCCATCCCGATTTTTTATTTCTAAGCCATATAGGAACTTCGTTTTCAAATGTGGCAGAACATATTACTTTAGTTTTACCGATACAAAACAAACAAGAGCCATCAGAGTTTTCTATTATATTTTTTTCAATAGAAATTTCTCTTATATCATTATTTTTTCTGTTGAATTTTCTCATTCTAATATATAGTTTAATCAATATTTAAGTTGAATTGTTTAACAATATGAGAAAAAAAAACAATCTAAAATTCTCAAATTCTTTATTACCAAGCAACGAACCATCCACTATTTTGGATCTTGATCGTAGATCAAAAAAAATCTTCAAACTAATTGTAGATGATTTTCTTAGAGATGGAAAACCAGTAGGTTCAAGAAAACTTTCCATAAAAATGGGCGAGAAACTATCTCCTGCGTCTGTTAGAAATGTAATGTATGACCTTCAGGAAGCTGGTTTGCTTATGTCAAATCACTCCTCTGCTGGGAGAATACCAACGGATCTTGGTTTAAGACTTTTTGTAGATGGATTATTGCAAGTAAGCACATTAAGCAATGTTGAGTGCACAGAAATCAAGCACACGATTAATGTTAACTCAACTAATGTAGACCAGATGTGTAATGAAGCGGGAAAACTACTTTCTGGACTACTGGATTGTGCAGGTATAGTTCTTGCTCCAAAACTCGATGGTTTTTTGAAGCATATCGAATTTGTTCCAATGAGCAAAGAGAAGGCTCTCGTAATCCTAATAACTGAAGATGGTATAATTGAAAATAGAATAATTAAAACCCCCAAAGGTCTCCCGAACTCTCTTCTGGTTGAAACCACAAATTATCTTAATTCAATAATTAAAGGCAGAACACTTGAAGAAAGCAAAGAAATTATAAGCAAAGAAATTAAGAGCGATACATTGAATATTGATAATTTAGCAGAAAAATTAATTAATCAAGGATTTGCTTGTTGGGATGATGCAAGTAAAAAAAACAAGTTGCTAATTACTGGAACATCTAAATTACTTGAAGATGTAAATGCTATGGAACAGCTTGAGGATACTAGACTACTCATAGAAAAACTTGAAAACAAAAAAAACCTAATGGGAATTATTAATGAAACTCAAGAAGCTGAGGGACTTCAAATTTATATCGGAGCTGAAAATAGTCTTTTTGGATTAACTGGATGTTCAACAATAATTAGTCCATTTAGAAATAAGGAAAAAGAAATAATTGGAGCAATCGGGGTAATAGGTCCAATGAGAATTAATTACGCTAAGATAATTCCTGTTGTTGACTATACTGCGAAGCTAATTGGAAAAAAATTTCAAACCAGCAATTTGGGAGAAGAAAATGGATGAAAAAAATCAAAATAAAACGAAGTCATCGAATCAAAGTATTGGTCAAACCAAGAAAAACACAAAAAACTCTAATCCAGATGTTAAGAAAAAACTAAATCAGGATTTAATAATTGAGGATCTAAAAAAAAAGCTCAAAGATCTTGAAGACAAACTTTTAAGATCATTAGCCGAGAGTGACAACCTTAGGAAAAGGCACGACAAAGAGATCAATGAGAATTTCAAATACGCAATAAAGAATTTTGCTGAGTCGCTTTTGACTGTAACTGATAATTTTCACAGAGCAATTAACTCTATTCCAGAAGAAGAGTCGAGTAAAAATCCAATAACAAAAAATCTGATAATTGGAATACAAGCTGTTGAAAAAGAACTTGCAGATGTACTTGAAAAAAATGGAGTGAAAAGTTTTAAATCAATAGATGAGAAATTCAATCCAGAATTTCATCATGCCGTTTCAAAAATTCATAGCAACTCCCCCGAAGGTATTATAGTTGAGGAATTACAAAGAGGATTTATGATAGGTGAAAGGCTTTTACGACCAGCAATGGTTGCAGTTTCGATGGGCCCCAAAAAAAAAGATTTATAAAAAATCAGATCTTTTTGAAAATTTCCTCAAAGTGACATTTATCCTACATCCCTTTGGAATGTTGGGTAAGTTTAATGAATTAAATCGATTAGAATCATCTTCTAATATTTTAGATACTGAATGATAAAATAGTCGAGAATTCCCCCCCATCACTACAACTGATCCAGAAGTTAAGATAATTTTTCTCATTTTTTTTTTTTCTTTTCCGTAATTAAAGATAGCCTTGTTTCCTAATGAAATTGATACGACTGGAATGGAATAATCATTTTCGTCTTTATCTTGGTGTATTCCTAACCTTGCTTCTTTATTCTCATATAAATTTATTAATAAATTATTCGGTATTTCTTTTGTTCCAGAAAAATTAAACCAAAGATCCTTAAAAATTTTAGGAATTTCTGGCCAATTTTCCCCAGTTTTTGGATGATTTTTTATATAGCCGTAACCTTTTTTGTCAGATTTCCAACCCCATTCACCTGCATTTGTAATCTTCGTTCTGAATGGTTTACCCCATCTTGGAATTGTTGGGGTGAATAAAGGTGATTTTGTAATGATCTTTGAAACTTCCCTTGCAAGAGAATCCTGTATTTTAATATCTAATTTATTTAAAAAAATTTTCATTTTTCCCTTGATCTAATCATTGATTCTATAATATAAGTTAATTGCTTTATAAACAATTTCTTGATAGTGCCTTATTGGGCTATCAAGGAGTTCTGTCCAATAACATTTAGGAAGAATAGGAGCGTTATAATGACAATAATTGGCATAGATTTAGGCACCACAAATTCTTGTGTTGCTATAATGGACGGTAAATCACCGAAAGTAATTGAAAATGTTGAAGGGTCGAGAACAACCCCGTCAATGGTAGCATTTACTGAAAATAATGAGACATTAGTCGGACAATCAGCAAAAAGACAAGCTGTCACAAATCCTGAAAAGACTTTATTTGCAATAAAGAGGTTAATAGGGAGAAGGATGGATGATCCTGCTGTGAAAGCAGATCAGGAGAGATTACCTTACAAAATTGTTCCAGGAGATAATCAAGACGCTTGGGTGGAAATTGCCGACAAAAAATACTCACCAAGTCAGATAAGCGGAATGATCCTTCAGAAAATGAAAGAAACCGCCGAAAAATTTCTTGGCAAACCTGTCAAAGAGGCAGTTATAACCGTACCGGCATACTTCAATGATGCGCAAAGGCAAGCAACTAAAGATGGAGGTAAAATCGCTGGTCTGGATGTAAAAAGAATTATTAATGAACCAACTGCAGCAGCCCTGGCTTATGGCCTAGATAAGAAAAAGACTGGTACAGTTGCCGTATACGATTTAGGAGGAGGGACTTTTGATATCTCAATACTTGAAATAGGTGATGGGGTGTTTGAAGTAAAAGCTACCAATGGTGATACAAAATTAGGTGGTGAAGATTTTGATAATGTACTTATAGATTACTTCACATCCGAGTTTAAAAAAGAACAATCAATAGACTTAAAACAAGATAAACTAGCATTGCAAAGATTGAAAGAGGCAGCTGAAAAAGCTAAAATTGAATTATCAACAGCACCTCAAACAGAAGTGAATCTTCCATTTATTACAGCTGACGCTTCAGGACCAAAACATTTAAACATAAAATTATCAAGATCTAAATTTGAGACTCTAGTATCTGACTTAATTGATAAATCCATAGAACCTTGCAAACAAGCATTAAAAGATGCAGGTATGAGTGCCGGTGAAATAAATGATGTTATTCTTGTCGGAGGAATGACTAGAATGCCAAAGGTTATTCAAGCCGTAAAAAATTTTTTTGGTAAAGATCCTAATAGAAGTGTAAATCCAGATGAAGTAGTAGCGTTAGGAGCTGCCGTTCAAGGTGGTGTTCTTGCTGGTGATGTAAAAGATGTCTTGCTTTTAGATGTTACTCCTCTTTCATTAGGAATAGAAACGATGGGTGGTGTTTTTACGAAGTTAATTGAAAAAAACACAACCATTCCAACAAATAAAAGCCAAATTTTTTCTACAGCTGACGACAACCAATCTGCTGTGACAATTAGGGTGTTTCAGGGGGAAAGGCAAGTTGCTGGTGATAACAAACTTTTAGGTCAATTTGATCTAGTTGGAATTCCGCCCGCTCCAAGAGGCACTCCTCAGATAGAAGTCACATTTGACATTGATGCAAATGGAATAGTTAAAGTTTCAGCTAAAGACAAGGCTACAGGAAAAGAACACCAGATTCAAATCAAAGCATCTGGAGGCTTGTCAGATGAAGAAATAGATAAAATGGTAAAAGATGCTGAAGCAAATGCTGATTCAGATAAGAAAAAAATTGAAGCTATTGAAGCCAGAAATAATGCAGATTCTATAGTACATAGTACTGAAAAAAGTCTCAAAGATCATGGTTCAAAAATTCCTAAAGAAGATAAAGATAAAATTGAAAAGTCACTGGAAGAATTAAAAACCGTTCTCAAAGATGAAAAAGCAGAAGTAAGTGTTCTAAAAGAGAAAACAGAGGCTTTAATCCAAAGTTCAATGAAACTTGGAGAAATAATGTACAAGGAGGCTCAAGAAAAAGCTGAAAAAGAAAAGAAAGCATCGGGCAATACAGATGCAAAACCAGATGCAAAACCAGATGTAAAAGCTAAAGAAAAAAAAGGCAAGAAGGGTTCAAAAGTAGTTGATGCTGACTTTGAAGATGTTACAGAAAAAGACAAACCAGACGACAAGAAATCTGCTTAATTTTTTGTTTTAGTTTATGTCCAAGAGAGATTACTACGAGGTTTTAGGTGTTTCTAGAGAAGCAGACCATAGTTCTCTAAAATCTGCCTACAGAAAGTTAGCGATGCAATACCATCCTGATAAGAATCCTGGTGATAAGAATGCGGAAAAAAATTTCAAGGAAGTTTCAGAAGCCTATGAAGTGCTTTCAAATGAAGAAAAAAGGCAGGCCTATGACACTTATGGGCATGATGCATTCGCTCAAGGTGGAGCTGCTGGCGGGTTTTCAGAGGGCTTTAGTGGCTTTGGAAGTTTCTCTGACATTTTTGAAGACTTCTTTGGTGATATAGGAGGTGGAAGAGGTAATAAAAATAGAGAACAAAGAGGACAGGACTTAAAGTATGAAATAGATATAGATTTAAGAGAGGCCTATACCGGAATAAAAAAGGAAATTTCATTTGATACATTAATACGCTGTGATGGCTGCAGTGGATCCGGTTCGGAAAAGGGTAGTGGACTTAAAGATTGTGGTGCCTGTGGTGGATCTGGAAGAACAAGAGCTTCACAAGGTTTTTTTACTGTTGAGAGAACTTGTTCAGCGTGTTCTGGAGCTGGCCAAGTTATAACAGATCCATGCTCAAACTGTAATGGTGAAGGAAGAAGGAGAAAAAACAGAAAAATCGAGGTCAATATTCCTGCGGGTGTTGAGGATGGTAGCAGAATTAGATTGTCAGGTGAAGGGGCCGTTGGGCCCAATGGATCAGCTTCAGGAGACCTTTATCTTTTTGTAACAATGTTAGATCACCCTATTTTTGATAGAGAGGGTACACAAATACATTGTAACATTCCAATATCAATTGTCGAAGCATCTTTAGGGGGGTCGGTTGATGTTCCAACAGTTTCAGGAGGAAAAGTTAAAGTAAAAATTCCTGCAGGATCTCAAAATGGTGATCAATTTAAGCTAAGTGGTAAAGGAATGCCAACCATTAGGTCAACATCATTCGGCGATATGCTCATATCTTTAAATGTTGAGATTCCAAAACATCTCTCAGAAAACCAAAAAAGGTTATTGAAGGAATTTAATCAAGAGTTATCACAAAAAAACAACCCAGAAAGCTCGGGGTTTTTCTCTAAAGTAAAAGACTTTTGGGATGGTTTAACGTAATATTTACAAATGAAAAAGATTAGTGTTGGGGTTTTTGGACCAGACGGAAGAATGGGTAGAGATGTCATTGAACAATTAAAAAATGATAAAGGTTTTCAAATTAAAAATATTTGTGAAAAAAAAGGAAATAAAACCATTGGAAAAAAAATAAACGGAATAATTGTTGATGAGGATATAAATAAATTAATATCAAATGTTGAAGTGATAATTGATTTTACTATACCAGAAGCAACAATAAGTCTGATGGCTCAAATGAAAAAATTAAGAGCAAAAACTGCATTGGTTTCTGGCACGACTGGTTACACATATTCACAAGAAAAAAAATTTATGCAATTGTCCAAAGGTTTGAGAGTTCTTAGGTCTTTTAATATGAGTGTGGGAATAAATATTGTCAAAAAGCTTTTGGAGTCTACTTCAAAAAATATATCCGATATTTCTGACATAGAAATTGTTGAAACACATCATAACAAGAAAAGAGACATTCCATCGGGTACTGCGCTGACCCTTGCAGATTCAATTAATGAAGCCTCAGAAAATCACAAAAATTTTTCTTTTAGGGAAAAGACAACAAACAAATTGAGAAAGAAAAATGAAATTGGTTTCTCTTCAATTAGAGGAGGAGATGTTGTTGGTGATCATACCGTTTTTTTCTTTCTTGATGGAGAAAGGATAGAAATATCTCATAAAGCTCACTCAAGAAAGATCTTTTCTTTGGGTGCCATTAAGGCTGCAAAATGGATTATAAAAAAAAAACCTGGTTTATACACAATTAAGGATATGTTAATTTAGAAAATGAAAAAAAAACTTACCAACATCATTTTTTTCTTAATAGGATTTATCTTTGTTTCTTGCGAAGAAAAGGTTTCTAATGCTGACCTTGAAGTTTATAAAGAATTGATGGATGTGAGATTAGGGCATTTGGGAAATGCAATAATAATGCAGGGAAGATTGCTTGACGCATATAACCTCAGCAGTGAAAGAGCAGATGAGGATCATTTTAAAGAAGCAGAGGAGATAATAAAAAGTCACTTAAAGTCATTTGGAAGGCCAGACGAGCTAAGAAGTCTTGATATACCAAATTCATCTAAATTGCGGAAAGTTCATAATTCTTTAATTGAGGCCTCCGAGTTGTTAATATCTGCTGGAAATGCATTAGAAGATAATGCTTGGCTTGGTGGTTCAGTAAGTTTTGCCGAGAGAAATTTGGATATTGCTAGGGTAAATTTTCAAAAAGCTGTAAAGATGGTTTATATAATAAAGGATGAGCAAAAAATTAAACCAGTTATGGAACACCAAGAGTATGATGTAGGTGAAAAACCAAAGTTAGATTCGCAAATTGAAGAAAATATTTTCAACGAATAAAAATTTTAGTTTTTTTTGTCAACTAGATATCCTCCTAATACAATCAAAATTAATCCAGCTAAAAGATTGAAAGATAGTTTTTCCGTTAGAAATATAAACGACCAAAGAAAACCAAAACAAGGAATTAAATAGTTACTTTGACTAGCAAAGATTGCTGATTTTTTTTTTATTAAGTAGAAAAACAAAGAAATTGCAAATCCAGTACAAATGATTCCTAAGATACTAGCTGAAATAAAACTAAAAAACCCGATTGAATTTACTAAATTAAGAATCTGCAAATCTAGAATACTTATAGTTATAAAAAAAATAGGAAAAGAAACTATTGCAGCTAACGATATTGAACAAAAAGCCAATTCTATGGAGGAATTTTCATTAAGTTTATTAACCCAATTAGCTGAAAAAGCATACATAATTGATGCTAAAACTATTAAAAAGAGATAAATAGAATTTTCTATTTCAACCAAAGAATTAGGGCCCAAAAAGATTATCATACCAGAAAAGCCAGTAAATAAACCTATCGAAGTTCTAAATGAAGATCTAGAATTATTAAGCAAAAAAAAAGATATAAGAAAAGTAAACAATGGCATCGTACCAATCAATGTAGATGCTATGACGCTATCAACATATATCTCACTCCAACTAATTAAATTAAAGGGAATAACATTTCCAACAAATGCGATGACCAATAAATCAATCTTGTTTTCATTGAACAACTTTTTAATTTTTGTTATTTCACAAAAAAAAAACAGGAAAACTGATGCAATTAATAATCTATATAAAGTTAACAAAGTTGGGTGTATTGATTCCACACTTATTTTTATAAAAATAAAGGAACTTCCCCAGATAGCTGATAACAACAATAGAGAAGAATAATTAGAAAAAGAATTTAATGATTTTTTCTGTTTCAGGGCTAAACTTTATTTCTTGATTTGTATTGTGTTAAAGCATAATTTATTTTTTTCATCAGTTTTTCTTTGTCTTTGAAGTTCAGGAAAGAACCGATCATAACAACCTTGTTTTTTGATTTAACAATTAAATTATGATTATGAGAATTCGCTTGTAGGATTTCTGCTTTGGTCCAGTAGGGTTCTAAATCCCAAGTTTGAATTTTTCCAGACGGGAAATTTCTAGTTATCAATAATTTTTCCTTTATTAGTTCTAGATTTTCAAAAATTTCGCCACTTTTATAATTAATTTTGAAGGCATAATATAAAAGTAACACATCTAGGCCCAAAAAACCAAAAACTGGCCAAGCCCCAATAACCCAAAAAAATACACCAATAGTAAAAAATACAGCAGCAACACAAAACATTAGATATCTAAAACCTTTTTTTGATAAACTTCTGTATGGGAGAACCGTAATGTTTAAAAAAGAGTTGGCCATATTCTTATATAAAATTCTTTTTTTAGTTTTTAAAGTTATAATTTTTAAAAAATAGATAAAAATAATTTTTTTAAAATGTAAAGTGAAGTATGAGAAAAAAAATTTTAGGTTTTGGAAACGCAGTTTTAGATATGATTTCAAATTCCTCTGATGAATATCTATTAAAAAATAATTTGGAGAAAGGTTCAATGAGTTTGGTTGAACAAGAAGTATCAGACAGACTTGTAAGTGAGATAAATTTAATAAAAAAAAGTTCAGGGGGCTCAGTTGCGAACACATTAGTTGCAATTTCCATTCTTGGAATACCAACCTTGTTTTGTGGAAAAGTAAAAAATGATGATTTAGGAAATGATTTCAAGGAGGATATGGAAAAATCGGGAACAAAATTCTTGTGCAATCAATCAAAAACCGGATTACCAACCGCAAGGTGTTTAGTATTCGTCACACCTGACGGGGAGAGAACAATGCAAACTTTCCTTGGAGCTAGCACCACTTTAGATGAGGGCGATGTTTCAGAATCTTTTTTTGAGGAAGTCAGGTTTTTATTAATTGAGGGTTATTTGTGGAGTTCTGAGTCAGCAAGAAGAGCGATATTCAAAGCAATAGAAATATCAAAAAAGTATAAGATAAAGATTATTTTTTCACTTTCAAATCATAATCTAGTTAAAATGTTTAAAAATGATTTTTTGAAATTTATAACTGATCATGTTGACATCTTGATTGGAAATGAAATGGAATTTTTTGAGATATTTAGTTCTAAAGAAGAAAAAATTATTTCTAATAAAGTTTCAGACTCTCTGGAGATTTGTATAATGACAAAAAGTAAAAATGGGGTAACAATTTTTAAAGATAAAAAAACTTTTAATATTGAAGCGTATAAGGTTGATAATGTTGTAGATTCTACAGGCGCCGGAGATATGTTTGCAGCTGGATTCATCTCAAAGCTATCGTATGAAGATAATGTTGTTGATGCAGCCAAGTTTGGGTGCAAAGTGGCTGCAAAAATTATTAAGCAATACGGGGCAAGACCTACTAGAGATTTATTTAGAGATTTGGTATAAACTTTAAAAGATTAAGTTAAATAATTTGCAATTCCCAATCCAAACAAGGGAATCTGAAAGCCAAAATTTGTACTTATGGCTTTATCTTTAGATATTATCCCATAGGCTGTCCAAAGAATTACACCAAAGCCGTGAGTAAATATGTTAATCGGATAGATATTTAAGTTGGTAAAAAGAATTCCAGAAAGAACGAAAATTGTCCCAACCCACTTGATTTTATTCATAATTGTAAACTCCTAAGTTAAGTAATTTTCAGATTAAATAATATCATAAGAAATAGCTAAAAATTTAACTTTAACTTATTTAAGTGTTATTTTAAGAAAGTTTTCAATTTTTCTATCACGAGTGGAGGTTCGATTAGATCAATATTTTTTGAGGTAAAAAGATTTTGAGATGATATAGAAACATTTTCTGGATTCCCGTACGGTGAAAATTTTTGTGAATCAGTTGGGCCAAAAATTGTAATTATGGGTATTCCTGCTGAAGCAATTAAGTGACCGCAACCTGTATCATTTGAAATTCCAAAATTACATTTTTTTGCAAATTCAAGGGTTTTCATAGGGTTATCACTTTTAAAAACTTTTTGTGATTTTAAAATTCTTTCTAAATCTTTTTCTTGGGGCCCTAATATGAAAATTGGCTTGTATTTTTTTGTTTTAAGAAAATCAGCTATTTCTAAAAATTTGTTTATTGGCCATCTTTTCCATGATACTGAGGCACCTGGACAGATAGCTACTTTCTTAAAATTATTTATATTTTTCTTGTATATTCGATTTTGAGGGAGGTTCGAAAAAAATAATGTAAGATCAACAAGTTGTTTGCTAAGATTTTTTTCTTGGTAATCAGTATAGAAAAAATCTGAAAACCAAAATTTACAACTTGCTGAAACGAATAATTTTTTAGGTATCATTGAAAGAATAAGAGTAGTTAAAAATCTTTTTTGTGTATCAATAACGATGTCATATTTTGTGAAATTTTTAGCCTTAAAAATATCAAAAAAATTGGATCCAAAATCTTTGTTATCCAGAACATTATCAATAAGATTTTTGGAAAGAGGTTGAAGCGTAGATTTAAAAACTGACGATCCTTTTCCCGCAAACCATGTGATCTCAGAGTTTGGAAATAAATTTCTTAAACTTTTAAGAAAGGGGATTTTTATCAAACCATCACCCAAAAGATCCAAGCCTACATAGACTAAAATTTTTTTCCTATCTAAATATTTTTGGTCAAACCTTCTGAGGTTTTTTTCCTCCTTCCATGTTTGAAAAACTATTTGTCTCAAAACTTCGCTAGCAATCTCAGGTTTGATTTTGTTGATGATATATTTTAGAAACATTCTACTGAACAGAGATTTTTTGTTAACTCTTCTTTGCCATTTCCAACACCTTGATATAATCTTATTGTTGCATTTATTTATTAATGATCTTTGTAATAATGGATGAGTTTCTATAAAATTTATTGTTGCCATAGACAAATCGTAAAGAGTTTGTCCATTAATATTCATTATTCTGTTTTCTATAAACGAGGGGCCAACACATATTAATTTGCTGGTTTGAGCTATGACAAATCTTTCATTTCCTTTTTTTTTTAAATGATAACCAGAAATTTTCATAGGCACAGAAAAATCTTGAACAAAAACATTTTCATCACAGCCCCCAATTTTTAAAAGAGTCTGTGTCTTAACCATTAAATTGCTGGATCCACCCCACCCTCCTAAAAGAAATTTCTCCAAAGAGTTTGTCAAAACTTTTGTATCGGAACTAAAACTAATATCTTCAAATTTAAACTCTTTCGGTTTTTTAACCCATTTCCAATCACCATAGAGTAAATCGATATTTAATTTTTCCATTTCTTTTTTCATGTAACTAATTGCATATGGAGCAATTATGTCATCTCCATCTACAAGTTTTATAAACGAATAATCTACAAACTTTAACGCTTTGTTAATGGCAATACTTGGGCCTTCATTTTTTTTTTTAATTAGCTTAATGTTTTTTTTCTTATTTTTATTAATCAGGGTATTTATTATTTTTATTGATTGGTCTTTGGACCCATCGTCAACAATAATTAGTTGATGGGATGTTCTCATTTGTTTACAAATAGAATTAAGAGTCTCTTCAATAAATTCTTCTTTATTGAAGACGGTAACGATTATTGAAACACCATCTTTAAAGCTCATTTAACAATAATAAAATATTGATATTAATGAACAAGAACTTTTATGAGAACTTAATCAATGTCAATTGAATAGCCGGCAGCTCTGACTGTTCTGATGAAATTTTTGGTGCCAGGAACATTCATGGCTTTTCTTAGTCTTCTAATGTGGGTATCAACTGTCCTGGACTCAACATATATTCCGTGCCCCCAAACAGAATCAAGCAACTGTTCTCTGCTATATACTCTACCAGGGTTTTCAAGAAAATGTTTGAGGAGTTTATATTCGGTTGGGCCTAAATGAATTTTTTTATTTTTCCTATAAACTTTATGTTCATTCAAGTTTATAGAAATATCTTTAAATTCAATTATTTCTTCACTACTGGAAGTTGATCTTCTAAGAAGAGAATTTATTCTAGCCATTAACTCAGTGGGACTAAAAGGTTTAGTAATATAATCATCAGCACCTGTATTTAAACCTCGAACTTTATCTTCTTCTTCCCCCTTAGCAGAAAGAATTATTATTGGTAAGTTTGATGTTTCTTTTTTTCTTCTTAATATTCTACAAACTTCTAATCCAGATGGTGCAGGGATCATCCAATCAATTATAGCCAGAGAAGGTATCTCTTCTTTTATAAGTAATAAAGCTTCCTCACCGTTTGTTGCTTCTTTAACTAAAAACCCTTTTTTTTCAAGATTATAAGTAATCATTGGGAGAAGAGCCGTATCATCTTCAACAACTAAAATTTTCCTTTTTTCACTCATTTCGCCAACTTACCTTTTAAATTATAGATTACCTCTTTTGATATAACTTTTGATAAGTCCCCAATTCTTTCAAGTTCTTTAGCTATGAATAACATTTGTGTACAAAAACCTAAAATTTTTGGGTCTTCCATCATTAAATGTAAATGCTCTCTAAAACAAGTTTCATAAACTGAATTAATTGTAATATCCTCTGCAGGAACTACCTGCGCTATCTTCTGTGATTCTTGATCGTAAGAGCTTAATGCTTTTGAGAAGTTTTTTAAAACTAATTGACCTAGTTGATATATAGAATCGGTTAGATAGCTTTCTGGAGCTTTTTTTACATATAGAATTCTTCCAGCAACATTTGAAGCATGATCCCCAATTCTTTCGAGAATACTAGAAATTTTAAGAGCAATGATTATTTTCCTTAAGTCGTCAGCGAGTGGCTGTCTTTTGCTGAGTGTGATAGTAGCAAAATCTCTTATTCTTCTTTCTTGGGCATCAATTTCGTCGTCATTTTTAACGACTTCCTTTGCTTTAGATATATTAATTATTTTTGTAAGATTTATAGCATTAAATAATTGTCTTTCACAATTAATACCCATTTCAATTAAATTTGATTTTAGTGAATTTAGATCTTCATCGTAATTTGAAACTATATGTTCCTTCATATCATCATCCAATCTTACCTGTTATATAATCCTGAGTTTTCTTCTCTTTAGGTGTAGAGAAAACTTGATCTGTTTTTCCAACCTCTATGAGATTGCCCATATGAAAAAAAGCTGTCTGATTAGAAACCCTTGCGGCTTGCTGCATGGAATGAGTTACAATCACTATGGTAAAATTTTTAGATATTTCGTCTATTAATTCTTCAATAATAGCTGTAGCAATTGGATCTAAAGCTGAGCAGGGCTCATCCATAAGTATAACTTCTGGACTAACAGCTATTGCCCTAGCTATGCATAACCTTTGTTGTTGACCCCCTGACAAAGATGTTCCAGGTTCATTGAGCCTATCTTTTACTTCATTATACAAACCTGCTTTTTTTAAACTAGATTCAACTAATAATTGCAACTCATCACTGCTGTTTGTTAATCCATGGATTTTAGGACCATATGCAACATTATCAAAAATGGATTTAGGAAAAGGATTTGGTTTTTGAAAGACCATTCCAATTCTTGCTCTAAGCAATACTGGATCTAATTTTGTATCATAAATGTCTTCTCCATCAACTAAAATTTTTCCCTCAATCCTGCATATATCTATAGTATCGTTCATTCTATTTAAACATCTTAAAAAAGTTGATTTACCACAACCGCTCGGACCGATTAAGGATGTTACTTTTTTTTCTGGTATATCTAAGGTAATGTTTGATAATGCCTTTTTATCTCCATAGTAAACATTTATCTTTTTACTTTCTATTTTAGTTTTTTCCATAAGGCCTTACCATTTCTTTTCAAATTTGTTTCTAACAAAAATAGCCAAAGCATTCATAAGAATTAAAAAGGTTAATAAAACAATAACACCTGCAGCAGTTAATTCAACAAAACCTCTAGCAGCGGTGCTTTTCCAAAGATAAATTTGAACTGGTAAAACTGTAGCCGAATCAACAAAAGAGCCTGGAATATCAACGATAAAAGCAACCATGCCTATCAATAATAGAGGAGCTGATTCACCAAGGGCTCTTGACATTCCGATTATTGTTCCTGTTGCAATTCCTGGAACAGCAAGTGGGAGAACATGGTGAATAACAGCTTGAAATTTTGTTGCCCCTAATCCAATTGCAGCCTCTCTTATGGAGGGTGGAACTGCTTTTAAAGAAACCCTAGTGGCGATAATTATCGTAGGCAGTGTCATCAATGCTAAAACCATTCCTCCAACAACAGGGGCTGAACGGGGTAAATGCATCAAATTAAGAAAAATCGCAAGACCTAGCAAACCAAAAATTATTGATGGTACGGCAGCTAAATTATTAATATTTATTTCAATAAAGTCTGTAAATTTATTCTTAGGAGCCAACTCTTCAAGAAAAACACCTGCTGCAACTGCAACGGGAAAAGAAAGAATCAAAGTAATTAGCAAAGTAAAAAATGAACCTAAAATAGAGCCAAGAATTCCTGCTTGCTCAGGTTCCGTTGAATCGGCTTTTAAAAAAAAATCCTTGTTTAGACCAAACTTTACATCACCGCTTAAGACTAACTTATTAAACCATACTAGTTCTTGATCAGAAATTAATCTATTTGACTCAGGCAAATTTTTCATTTCTGGATTCTTATTTATGACATCTATGGTAGATGATGCTTTAAGCCATACTATTTTATCTGAGCCAATTAATTCATTGTTTTCCAAAACTGCCTTCATTAAATTTTCTTCTTCAGAAGAAGATATAAAGCTAATTAAGTTTTTTAGTTCTTCTCTTCCAATAACCTCTGGAAAGTAATTCTTCAATGAATTCTTTATTATTTTTCTATAATTTGCAAATTTGATTTCTTCAATATCTCTTGTTCCCTCTGGGTCAATAATTGAGGGATCGTAAAAAATATTTATTTTAATATAGGTACTTTTAAACGCACTTTTACCTTCTATATAGATTGTGGATAAGATTGCCATAAGAAAAAGGGTAGCTGATATGATCCCCAAAATCCCATAGGCCTTAAACCTTGATTCCGCTAAATGTCTTTTCTTTAATGATTCTTTTATAATTTTCGTATTACTCATATTTTTCCCTGTACTTCCTAACAATTTTTAGTGCAATCAAATTTAGGAAAAGAGTAAGAAAAAAAAGAGTTATTCCTAAAGCAAAAGCCGCAAGTGTTTTTGCGCTATCAAACTCTTGATCTCCTACTAACAAAGTTACGATCTGAACAGTAACAGTAGTAACAGACTCAAATGGATTCATTGTCAAGTTAGCGGATATACCAGCTGCCATTACCACGATCATTGTCTCACCAATTGCTCTGGATACGGCAAGAAGAATTGCTGCAACAACGCCTGGAAGTGCAGCTGGTAAAACAACCTGTTTTATTGTTTCTGACTTTGTAGCGCCAATTGCATAGGAACCATCTCGTAAGGATTGGGGTACAGCACTCATCACATCGTCTGATAATGAAGAAATGAAAGGGATAATCATAATTCCCATTACACCACCAGCAGCAAGCGCACTTTCTGAAGCGATACTGAAGCCAAAAAAAATAGCAATTTCTTTTAAGAAGGGACCAACTGTAATTGCAGCGAAGAAACCGTAAACAACTGTGGGAACACCTGCCAAGATTTCTAGAATTGGCTTTATGGTTGACCTTACTTTTGGTTTTGCGTATTCAGCCAAATATATTGCCGATAAAAGACCAATTGGAATTGCAACAAACATAGCAATAAGAGTTACTAAAAGCGTTCCTGTAAAGATTGGAATTGCTCCAAAAGACCCTTCGCTAGCTATTTGGCCTTCCCTTATTGCAGTTTGGGGGCTCCATGTAATACCAAAAAGAAAATCAAAAAATGGGATTTTATCAAAAAAACGTAAAGCTTCAAAAATTAATGAAAAAACAATCCCTACAGTTGTGACTATTGCTATAACTGAGCACAGAATAAGCAAATTTATATTAGTTTTCTCTACGGCCTGCCTCGCTTTAAAAATAACCGAGATTTTTCTTAGAGAAAAAGTACTAGATAACAACCCTAGAATCAAAACACCTGAATAAACATAAGAATCAGATGTTATTTTTAAACTATGAAAATATTTAGCAGCATCAATAATAGCAGGGTTTGTTCCTGGAAAAAATTTTTCCGGGTTTGTTGACTTTATTGTATCTATTAGCATTTTTGGTTTGCCTTCAAAAGTCGCCAGAAAGTCCTGAGGAATTTTTTTTAATAGAAAAAAGTCAAGAATAAAAGGTTTTAAAAAAAACCAGGAAACTAATATTAAAAAAATAGGTATGAAAAGCCAAAAGAAAGAATGAGTCCCGTAGTAAGAAGGTAGAGAGGGGAGTTTTTGTCCTTTTTTAACATCAGAATTGAATTTCAGAGCTTTAGTAGTGCTATACCAATACACATAAAAGCTGACAAAACAAAAAATTACAAAAAAGGACCAAAACCCCATACACCCCGCTTGTTTATTTTTTAATTAATTCCTTTGGATTAAACTTAGCTAGTTTTTTTCCATCTTTAGCGAATTTCATTCTTTCATCATTAGGTAATGGAATTAAACCTTTTGAAATTAAGTATCCGTCCGAACCAATAGCTTTTTCTGCCGTAAATTCCCGAACATACTCTTTTATTCCAGGAATTACTGCTGCATGTGCATTTTTTACATAGAAAAAGAGTGATCTAGAAACTGGATATTTCCCGGATGAAATATTTTCAAATTTTGGAAGTACACCATCAATTTCTGAAGGTTTAACTTTATCTCTATTCTGGTCAAGAAAAGAATACCCAAAAACACCAATGGCACCAGGGTCAGCAACTAGTTTTTCAATTATAAGATTGTCATTTTCTCCAGCTTCAACATAA
>MDTE01017612.1_pt1 | contig 62302 bp, 60 predicted proteins | sample 811231 | NCBI WGS metagenome assembly MDTE01 (sample SAMN05326651, study PRJNA326480) | marine metagenome | isolation source: seawater | place: Indian Ocean: Red Sea | collected 2010
TATGGTGAGCGATTTGTTTGGCCATTCGCGACCGAAGCTTCCGAAGCTTTGGGTGGACGCTCTGTCTCTATACCGCAGGGCAAGGTTTTAGGTGGATCAAGTTCGGTCAACGGAATGGTCTATAATCGAGGTCAGCGCGCAGACTTCGATACTTGGGCTCAGTTGGGAAACCGCGGCTGGGGTTTCGATGATCTTTTGCCTTATTTTAAACGTTCAGAAACACGCCATGGTCCGGGCGATGACCGCTATCGTGGACGCCAAGGTGAGTTGCCGATTACAGACCTAGATTGGACGAATCCACTTGCCGAAGCATTCATTGCGGCGGCGGTTGGAATGGGAATACCGCGCATTGCCGATTACAACGCGGGTGTACAGTTCGGAACGGGTTATTTTCAGCGTTACATTCATGATGGAAAACGGGTGAGCGCGGCAAAGGCATTTCTCCGGCCTGCATTGAGAAGGCGCAATACCTCTTTGCGGACGCATGCGCAGGTGGTTGAGATTATTCTTGATGGCGCAAAGGCGACTGGTGTGCGTTACAAAGCCGCAGACGGTTCCAAAAAAATCGTACATGCACGAAGCGAGGTGATCCTCAGTTCTGGTGCGGTCAATTCTCCCAAATTATTGCAGCTTTCCGGGATTGGGCCCGCAAAATTGTTGAAAGCGATCGGCGTGCCCGTTCGCATTGATTTGCCAGGTGTAGGTGAGAATTTGCGCGATCATTATTCCGTGCGTATGACGGCACGTGCTCGGAACGTGCGTACAATCAATGAGTATGCTCGTTGGCCGCATCTTCCGATAGAATTTGCCAAATGGGCGTTGGGTAAGCCAAGTGTGTTGGCCCTTTGTCCAACAATTGGGTTTGTGCACGGCAAGTCTCATTCGGATCTAGACGAAGCTGATTTGCGTATCCTTTTTACGCCTGGGAGCTATATGGAAGGTAAGGTCTATGTCTTGGACGATAGTCCCGGTATGACATGTGGCGCCGCGCAGCCCAGGCCGGAAAGCTGCGGGTATGTTCGTGTTACATCCCAGGATGCAGCGGTGCCTCCCATCGTACAGCCGAATTATTTGAATACGGAAAAAGATCAGCAAGTTACACTCGCAGGTCTGCGTCTTGTTAGGGCCCTCTTCAACAGCCCGGAACTCGCACCTTATTTCGAACGGGAGACATTGCCTGGTTCTGAGGTACAAAGTGAGGATGAGTTGCTTGATTTTGCCAGACGGCGCGGTAACACCGGCTATCATTTGGTCGGAACGTGCCGTATGGGACCCCTGAGCGATACCCGTTCCGTGGTAGACGACGAACTAAGAGTGCACGGAGTTACCGGTTTGCGTGTCATCGATGCGTCCATCATGCCGATGCTGCCTTCGGCAAACACTTTTGCTTCAACTATTGCGGTAGCGGAAAAGGGGGCCGATCTCATTCGCGGCCGACTGTCAATTTAGTCGTAAACGCTTATGGATGGAAATGACCAAATCTAGACCGGCGCTATTCTGGGGCAGGAGTTCTCCATAATTGATGCCATTACAGAAGTTCTATCGTGTTTAGGTTTGCGCGTATCGCATCAAATCCAAATTCTTTGGAAAAAAATTTAAGTAAGTATCTAAATCGTAAAATCTACGATTGCTTTGATAAGCGCAGCGGATCGGGTCTCAGGTAGCATATGCCCGCCGCCTTTGAACGCGATTAGTTTGGCATCTGGTATTAGATCTACCAGCTCGCGTGCAAACCAGATCGGCATTAATTGATCATCCTCGGCGGCACACAATAATGTTGGGCATTTTATTTCGCGCGCCGTCAGACGTGCATCGTAAGCGACGATAGCGTTGAGGCGTTTTTCGATTGCATCTGCATCTTGTGGCGAAGCGACCGCATCTTTAGCCATATCTTCAAACCCTATTGCATATTGACGTCGGTAATCCGGCGGGTACAGCAGACTTGCGTTGAACCAAGCATAGCGATACGGATCGAGACTGTGAGCCGCTGCGACACGCAAACTTTGCATCGTGGTCAAATGGGTATCGCCAAAACTCCAAGGTGATATCAGGATCAAGCCGCTGACGCGGTCTGGATAAGCCGCTACTGTTGGGAAGCCCACTCCACAGCCAGTTGAATGGCAACACAGCCACGAACGTTCAATTTTGAGAATATCAAGCAATCCGCAAACTTCCTCTGCGCGCCCGGTTATGCTCATCGCCTCGGGGGAAGGGACCGGCGCGCTTTTGCCGGTACCGCGCTGATCATACAAAATGATCGAAAACTGTTTACGTAGGCTATCCAGGAGGGGCGTTAAACCGACAGGGCCACTGCTCTGTGGAAGTAACATTGTCATTGGTGCGCCGACGCCCTTCTGGGTGTAAAATATATCGCCACCTTCGACTTCTGCAATCGGCATGAATTTGCTTTCCGCGATTAATGATTAAGCATTTAAGGATACGCAAACGGCTCCAATCTTCAACATTGCAATTGGCTGCAGCGAGCCGTACACCGCACTATGAACATTTTTAAGATTAAGGCGGTTCCTGTTGTTGGGTGGAGTTCAAAAGATGCATTCAATATGCGCCCGCCCCCGTGGTCAGTATTTTGGTTGTTTATTGGCCTTTTTCTTTTTGGTGTGGGGGAAACAATGCTAATTGGGGCGGGTATTGGTGTGACGCCATGGACCGTTCTGGCGCAAGGATTGGCTATGACTTTGGGCGTCGGTATCGGCGCTGCAACGTTTTGGGTCAGCATATTAATACTATTGCTGTGGATCCCGCTTTCGCAAAAACCTGGCTTTGGCACATTGTCAAACGTGGTCATTATCGCGGCGACCATTGAATTTCTGATGCCTTATATCCCCGAGCCTGACGAATACTCTGTTCGTCTGGCACAGACAGTATTGGGAACGCTAATTGTTGGGATTGGTAGTGGTATTTATCTTGTAGCAAACTTAGGGCCCGGCCCGCGCGACGGTCTAATGACAGGGCTGCAACGTTTTACTGGAAAGCCGATATTTTTTGTACGGACGATTATCGAACTCAGTTCAGTTGTTTGCGGTTGGTTATTGGGAGGAATGGTTGGGGTCGGGACGCTAATTTTTGCGCTAGGCATAGGCCCAGCGGTATCTGTAGGTCTCTATCTGACAGCGACTTGCTCGGCACATCGTCTCTGCTCAAAAGAAGATTAGGTAAATTTTAAGTTAATAGATATCTCGTTGGACGGTGTTGAAGGTTTGGACATGGAAATAAAATTGTCATCTCGAGATCAGGAATTTCGGTTTGAAGTCCGGACTTTCATGGAAGAAAACTTGACGCCAGAATTGAGGGAGGGTGCTGATAAACGAACTAGTTTATGGCAAGACGTAGAAACATCCATGGCTTGGCAGCGCATTCTCCACAAAAAAGGCTGGGCGGCGCCGGAATGGCCTGAGGAGTATGGGGGCACAAGCTGGTCATTGGTGCAGCGATATGTTTTTGCGCAAGAGAGTACCCGGTCTGGCGCACCTGCTTTGTTACCAATGAGCCTCCGTATGTGTGGCCCGATGCTGATTGGCTACGGAACAGCAGAACAGAAGGCTTATTATCTGCCGCGTATACTGAGTGGTGAAGACTTCTGGTGTCAGGGTTACTCGGAGCCGGGTGCGGGGTCTGACTTGGCTTCTCTCAGTACTTTCGCGGCAAGCGATGGTGAGGATTATGTCGTCAATGGCACAAAGATTTGGACGAGTTGCGCGCAGCATGCCAATATGATGTTTGCCTTGGTGCGCACCCGGAAAAAGGGCAGGAAGCAGGAAGGCATCACATTTCTCCTTATTGACATGACATCGCCCGGTATCACTGTGCGGCCAATCATTAATATTGCGGGGGTTCATGAGCTCAACCAGGTCTTTTTTCAAGAAGTCAGGGTGCCGAAGGCAAACCGTGTTGGGAAAGAAAATGATGGTTGGACTGTGGCAAAATACTTACTCGAATTCGAACGGTTCGCAATGGCGTCCGTCGAAATCAGGAGGACGCTCGATCGAGTGGAAACGCTCGCGGGTGTGACGACAATAGCCGGCGGTGTGCTGAATGACGATCCAAATTTTCGCAGCAAGCTTGCAAAATTGAAGATCGAAACGAGTGTTCTTGAAGCTTCTGAACAAAGAATTTTGGCCAAATTGAGCGCTGGTGGTTCACCTGGAACTGTCTCGTCGCTCATACGTGTCCAGGGAGCTGAGCTGCTTCAGCGCGCAGATATTTTAGGTGTGGAGGCGTTGGGCTATTACTCGGCGCCATTTCAACCCGACGCGCTTAAGATCGGTGTCAACCAGTCGTCCGTTGGACCGAGAGAAGGCATTACCTTTATGCCGATGTATCTCAGTAACCGAATGAAAACTATTGCTGGTGGCTCATCTGAAGTCCAACGCAATATAGTCGCGAAAGCAATTCTAGGATTGTGAATACGTACTCATTGGACGCGGCAAAGAACATGGATCACTTTGATTGCATCCCCAAATTCTACATTCTTCGGCAGATAAGGTTTAGGCCCACTAATATGCAACGGGGTCCAATTTTCAGAAGATTTAAGATCCGCGATGTGTTTGTCGAACTCTTTCTCGTCCCAACGGTCGTCACGTTGTGTAAATAGAATTTGACCACCACTTCTTACAATTCTGCAAAAATCGTTTAGCAAGCCGCCAATATCTTCAATGTAAGTTAACACGCCGACGCATCCGATCCCGTCGAATGACTCATTCTTGAATGGTAGTGGCAAATCCTGCAAATCGTGTTGCGTTAAAGTTTCGTAAATATTGCGCTGTTTCGCGATTTGCAGCGATGAATTGGAAATATCGACACCGTGCAATTCCGTTTGGACGCGATGTTTCAATTCTTTTGCGAACATGCCGGTCCCGCAACCGACATCTAGAATTCGGTCGCCCGCATTTAGATTTGGAAACATGAGACTAGCTGCATCGGCTGGTGTCCGATACTCCCAATTACCGAGTGTTTGGTCATAGTCTTTTGCCCACTCGTTATAGTACTGCTTTACAGCTTCGCTGTCCGTAGAGCCTTTGGAAAGCGAGGTGAACGTATCGTCATTCTGATCTTGATTCGGCAAATTTAAGCTCACAATACTAAAGTTGGGGTATTGTCCCCTTAACGGTCGTACGCCACATAAGCCGGCGTTGCGGCAGTTCGTAATCCAAGATGGCTCGATGTTGCACTGTGCAATTGTCCCAAACAACGATGTCGCCCACCTGCCATTTGTGCTGGTAGATGAATTCCGGTTTGACGATGTGATCTGCCAAGGCTTCAATCAGCGCCGCGCTTTCCTGCGCGTCTTTGCCAATAATCGAAGTACAATCGTCCCGCACGATATATAGGCTTTTGCGGCCTGTCCGCGGGTGACTTCGGACGATCGGATGATCGATCGGTGGGTACTTTGCAATATCTTCGGCACTTACAGGCGAGTTTCGCTTGCGACCGCGGAAATCGAAAGTCCCTCTCAAACCATTAATGGCATCTTGCAACTCGGTCGGCAAAGCGTCCCACGCCGCCGCAGCATTCGCGAAGGCTGTGTCGCCGAGCGGCAGGCCCTGCAAAGTCGGAACTTCGACTGCAAAAAGCATGGTCGCCGCCGCCGGCTCTTTCGCGTAGCTCATATCCGTATGCCAGGTCTCGCCGGCCCTGCGCGTCCCGATAGGTTTTCCGTCTTTGTTTATGTTCGAAATGATGTAGATCTCGGGGCTGCCATCGATGCCAAACCGCAGGGCATTGAAATTGATATCAGGCTCGCCGAAGAGACGAGTGAAGTCTACCTGCTGTTCCGGAGTGATGCATTGATTGCGTAAGAAGATTACGCCGTGTTCGTCTAATACCTTACGGATGGCGTAGGCCGTCTTCCTATCTAGACCTGCAGCAACGTCAATGCCGAGAATTTCAGCGCCTGTCGTATCCGTTGCTTTTCGAATTTCCACTTTCCTGAACCCTCGCAAAAACCCAAATTATTTAAATAGAGGTAAAGCTGACCTTGGGTGAGTTCAATCTTTCTTTTATTTTCTAAATTTGCCGAAACACCGTATCAGAAAGCGCTTTGATAAAAGCAATCTATGAGATACTTGTGATATGGGAGCCAGTACCCCAAATGACTGAACGTGTCTGTATAGATGGACCGATCTGACACCCAAATGATATCTGGTACCTTGAGTATGTCCGGCCAGATGCGATGTATAGGACGCTATCGGGCGAAGTGCCGGAAGTGATGCTCCAGACCTATGGCAGGAACGGTATGACGTTGGATCTTGAAGGACGGCTCGTTCAATGTGGAAGTGAGGGAAATCGTAGCTCGCACGTCGCGCATGACGATACTGTTTCGACACTCGTCGATCGATTTGAAGGGCGCCGTTTTAATCGGCAGAACTTTGATTATCGCGAGAGCGGTCTCTGTTTGTTGTTAGTTCGCGCTGTTACCGGGGTCCATAGGTCGCTGGTGAAGAAGCCCGGCCAACCGCATCCGCGGTATCTGGTGCGATGAATGTGAGACGCGGCTACGCCGATACGGGCGAAGGACAAATGTATTACGTCGAGGCGGGCGACGGACCACCACTTGTTCTGTTGCATCCCTCACCGCAGTCCAGCCGTGTTTATTGGCGGCTAATGCCGCGGCTTGCGGCACGGTTTCGGGTCGTTGCATTTGACACGCTGGGTTTTGGACGCTCTGATCCGTTGCCGGATGGTATCACGATTCCAAGGCTTGGTCTTGCGACTTGCGAGGCGATGTTGTCGCTTGGGATCGATCAGTCGCATCTCTTCGGGTTTCATACTGGCAATAAGATTGCGGCAACCATCGCATCGCAATCGCCAGAATGCGTTGGACGGATGGTGCTGTGTGGGCAAACGCATAGTTTGATCGCGGATCAGGCATTGCGTATTGCGGCGTTCGGGCCGATCACTGACCGGTATTTTGTTTCGAAAGAGGCACAAGATACGTCGGCTTCCGGGGCGATTGCGTATAAGCAATGGGCGGATGAGATATTTGCGGACTTCGAACGCCTTTGGTGGGACGAGCGGGCTATCGAAGAATTTGGGCACACGCCGGAACTCCGGCGATACCTGTCCGATCGGATTATTGATTTATTGGAAGCCAAACCGAGTGCCGCGGCTATCTATGCGGCCAATTTTGATTTTGATTTCGAAGATGCATTGAAACGTGTGTCGGCACCAACCCTGATTATCGAGGTTGCATCCGAGGCTGAGGCTCATCTTGGTGCGCAGGCAGACCGCCTGGTGGCATCCATGCAGAACGGCGCTGCGGCAACAATCGAAGATGGTGACCGAGAAGTCCTGGAGATGCGGAGTGATGAAATCTTCAATCTAATGAACGGTTTCCTGCGTTAGCGTTCTCTTGCCAAAGAAATCAATTTCGCAAGCTTATCCGTTGCTGCCAGTCCGCGTCGGAATTGTCCGGCGGGAGTTGCGTTTTGTAGGCTTCCTCAATCTTCGGCCAGTCCTCGGCCCACATGCTCCGGAAGTAAATAGCGATGTTGACGCGTTACATCGCTTGCAAGAGACTTGCAGGGTTACCGGTACTATTGGAAGGGGTTGGCATGCCGAAGGTCTTGAGCGAGGAACAGGTCGAGCAATTTCACCGCGACGGGTTTCTGTCGTCAATCCCGATCCTGTCACCGGAGGAGGTCGAGAAGTATCGTACCCACCTTGAAGCGTTCGAGGCGAAATACCCAAATGACTGCCGCAAGCTCAAGAGCAAATCTCACTTGCTTTGCCCGTGGGTCGACGAGATCGCTCGGAAACCGCATTTGTTGGACGTCTACGAGGACCTGATCGGCCCGAATATTTTGTGCTACAGTATGGCGTTCCGCATAAAAGAGCCGGACGGTAAGACCTTCGCCGGCTGGCATCAGGATGGCGCTTACAATCCGATCAAACCGATCCTCGTCATCGGCGGGCTGGCACTTTCGGATTGCACGGTCGAGCACGGATGCCTCAGCGTTATCCCAGGCTCCCACAAGACGGGCACCTTGCCGCACGAGGATACGGGAAACCCGGATAGCATTCTGTCCCGTGGCCAATACATCACCGGGTGCTTCGATAAGTCGACCGCAGTGAACATAGATCTGAAGGCCGGAGAGATAGGCTTGTTCTACTCCGAGATCATACACGGCTCGCGCGTCAACATATCCGACGAGCGGCGAATTCTTCTCCTTGTGGAGATGATGCCGACGTATGTGCATGCGCGCGCGCACCGCGACACGGGTGTGTTGGTTCGCGGTGTTGATGAGCATAACAACGTAGATATTGACCCCTCGCCGACGGAAGAATTCGGCGCGGCTGAGCTGGCTGCTTGGCAACACGCGACACAGAAGACCGGCAAGAACGTCTTCGACGGCAGTCCCCTCCCGTTGACGGAAGTCTACGGGGGTACCGTTCCGGTGGTGCGATAGGAGACATCTCCGATGTTGAGCCAGAGCGAACTGATCGAGTTGGTAGAAAAGAAAAACTTCAACGTCATGTACGAGGGTCGGCTCGACGAGACGCTAGAATGCTCGGCGGCGGATTGCGTCTGGAACATCTATCCGGCTGGCATTATCCTTAAGGGGCGAGACGACAATATTCGCACCGCCTTCGAAGACGCGATGACCCGCTACCCGAAGATGTGGCACGGCAATTTCGACTGGACGGTCGACGCAGCGGTACAACGGGTCGCGGTGGTCTTCGATGTGCGTCTAACCGATACCGACGGCAAAGAGACCAAACTCTGTAATGCTAAGCTCTTTTGTATTGAGGGCGGCAAGTTTAAGCGTCTCGACTTGTATTGTTCTTCCTCCAAATCCGTCATTGACGCGCCGGACTAATAGAAATGAGCGCTACAGAGGCCTGTAGACCGTCTGTATCAACTGCTCCGCTTTGACGAATGCAAACGAACTTGCCGATCACGCGAGGAGAGTTGGCAACCGAAGCTATGTCTTTGCGCCCGCCGACGGTCCGAATCGCGTGTAACGGATCTGACTGAGACTTTCGCCTGTAAACTACTTAATCAAGAATTGTGATCCGCCTACAAATAGACCGGTTTCGTTCTTATTTTGAAATTGCTAGGGGTGTGTGTTGGCCCATACCTTCATACCAATTCTAGATCAGTTGAGGATTTCGATGCTCGCCATATGCCCGCGTTGGCTCGTGAAGTCCGTTAGTCGTCGTTCACCATCACACTACGAGGTTTTTCATCGTCCAATATATTTGCGACAGGTCGGTAGAGTTCTTCTAGATAAGCGATGTCTTCATTGCCGAGCGTGATTTTGGTGGCGGCGACCAGTTCATTCAATTGTTCGATCCTCGAGACGCCGATCACTGGTGACGTGATTACCGGCTTGCTGAGCATCCAAGCCAGCGCAATTTGCGCGGGTGAGTGTCCGAGCTTCTCTGCGACTTCGGCGACGCGGTCGACTATATTAAACTCCATGTCGCCCCGATAGAGGCTCATGGCGCGTTCCGCGTCGCCGCCTTGGGAGCGTTTGGTCCCGCCCTTTTCGAAGCTACCCTTATAGGAGCCAGTGAGCACACCTCGGGCAAGTGGAGACCACGGTGTCACCGCGATTCCTTCTGCTTCACAATAGGGATGCATCTCACGCTCTTCCTCGCGGTAAATAAGGTTGTAGTGGTTCTGCATCGAGATGAACTGATGCCAGCCGTTGCGCTCTGAGATCATCCGCATCTTTACGAATTGCCATGTGTACATAGAGGACGCGCCGATATAGAGCGCTTTGCCCGACTTTACTACGTCGTGCAGCGCTTCGAGCCCTTCTTCGAGTGGGCCGGGGGGTGTATTCGGGACGGCGGAGGGATGGCGGTGGACGACCAACTGGTCGACGTAGTCGAGGCCGAGGCGCTTTAGGATTGCATCGATCTCTTCCATCACATGTTTGCGGGAGAGACCGCCTCTGTTTGGCTCTTTCGCCATTGGCATAATGAGTTTGGTCGTGAGAACGTAACTCTCGCGCGGGAAGAGTTCGCGCAGGAGCGCACCGACAACCCGCTCCGAAGCGCCCATACCGTAATTGTTGGCACAGTCGAAATAGTATAGGCCCTGATCCATAGCGGTTTTAAAGATCGGCCGTGCTTCGTCTAGGGAAAGGGTCCAGTGGCCGTGCTGGCCAACGCCAGGCTCTCCAAAATTCATGGTACCGAGACAGAGGCGGGAGACGGACAGGCCACTCCTTCCGTATTGAACGGATTCCAACATGCGTTTCGAGTCCTTCTAATCGTTGTTTGCTCAGCTGAGGCCGTGGGTGCGGCTATAGGCGTTGATGCAAGGCGGTTGCCAGTTCTTGAGGGTGTCGTCGGCCGGTTTATAGATTTCGATTTTTAGGGGATAACATTGCACTTGATCGCTCGAGTGCTTGGTCCCGCAGTCACCGCCAGGACAAGTCGAGACGGCACCAAGGAGATCGATCTCGGCGAAAAATTCGATGAAATCGCCGGGGCGCACTGGGCTGGACTTCATGAAAAATTGATGCGTGTCGTGAGTAAATCCTGTGCACATGAAGATGTTGAGGACGTCGTGCACATAGATTTCGGCCTCTTTTGGTGACATGCCGGTCTTATCCGACAGGGCACGGGTGAGATTGGAATGACAGCAGTAGTGATAATCGCCGCCGTCGAGAAGTCGATTGGTGTAGGGATCGCAGCGTGTGCCCTGGATGTCGTGAACGCCGCCGCCGTGCTCGTCGAAACCGTACCAATCGAGCGTATCATGCGTGATAGTTGCTAGCGCGCGCATGTAGGGCATGTTGCTCCACAGGCGGTGGCCAGTCGTCACATGGGTTGAATGTAGGGCGCGGGTCTTGCCGCTGTAAAACTCTTCTTTCAGGTCGTCTTTGCTCCAGAGGTTAAGGTCACCGACTTGTGGCCCCTCGATACTCACGATGCGAAACATATGCCCGGCGGGCACGTCGAAAGTGCGGGCGTCACGCGGCGGGATAATGACTTCGTCGATTTGAGTTATGCCTGCCCGGACCCGCTCGTAGAATGCCGAATCAAAGGGTGGTAGCTGTTCGACCGGGTAACAGGTGACTGGCTCGACGGCGCGGCGTGCCTTGGCGTCGGCGGGTTCCGGATTTTGCGGTGTCCTGGTCATAACGGCTCCCATTCAGTTGATGTGGCCACTTTAAATCTTGCGTTGGATTGATTGCCGGCATCTGATCCATCGCGCGCTAGCCGATCACAGGCCCATGATCGCTTTAGCGATAATGTTTTTCTGAATTTCGTTCGACCCGCCATAAATGGAGGCCGCTCGGCGTAGCAAGTGCTCTTCCATTAAGCCGACTGCGTGATCGGGGCCAACCGGGATTATGTTGGTCTGCTTGTTGAAAAGGCGTCCTGGTTGATAAGGTTGCGCGTAATACCCCATGGCTTCCATCAACAGTTCGTTTAATTCTTGCTCAATCTCCGTACCGCGGATTTTCAGGATCGAAGATGCATCGCCTGGCGACTTGCCTACATTGACGGCGGCCAGCGTGCGCAGATTGGTGATTTCCAGCGCTTGCAGTTTGATGCCGATACTTGCGACCCGGCTCTTGAAATCCGGATCGTCGATCATCGGTGCGCCAATAACTTGCTCGAGGCCGGCAATTTCTTTCAGCTTTTCAAGCTTCCGTTTTGATTTGGCGACCCCGGCGATACCGGTCCGTTCGTGCCCAAGGAGATATTTGGCGTAGGTCCAACCCATATTCTCTTGGCCGATACGGTTTTTTACCGGCACTTTTACGTCGACAAAGAAGACCTCGTTCAGGTAATGGCCGCCGTCCATCGAAATAATCGGTTTAACTTCAAGGCCCGGCGTCGACATGTCTATCAACAGAAACGAGATACCTTCTTGTTTCTTGCCTTCGGTCGATGTGCGCACGAGGGCGAAAATCCAGTCCGCATGATGCGCGTGCGATGTCCAGATTTTTTGGCCGTTGACAATGTAGTTCTCACCACTCTTGTCGAGCTCGGCCCGGGTTTGCAACGACGCGAGGTCGGAGCCGGAGCCAGGCTCTGAATATCCCTGACACCAGAAAATATCGCCGTTCAGGATTGATGGGATGTGTTGTTGCTTCTGCTCTTCCGTGCCGAATGTGTAGAGCACGGGTCCGATCATGGTGATCCCGAAAGAGCTTAGACGAGGCGCGTTCGCATTCTGATACTCTTCGTCGTAAATATGCTTTTGTACGGGTGTCCATTCGCATCCGCCGTGCTCTTTTGGCCAACTCGGTGCGACCCAACCTTTTTCGAAAAGAATTTTATGCCAACGCCGAGTGTATTCCTTTGGGACATAGGAGGGCGAGCGGCGCGATGCTTCTTGGATTTCCGGCGGCAGTTTCTCGGAGATAAACGTTCGAACCTCCTCCCGGAAGGCTTCATCCTTTGCGCTGAAAGTCATCTCCATAGTCGCATCTCCATTCTCGCTGCGGATTTCATCACGGTGCGTATATTAAGTTAGGGCGACGGCGGATCAAGGCATCCTCAAGGGTGCAAATTTTGACTCGCGTTCACCTAGTTGTCGGTCTATGCCATTAAGAATAAACTTACCCAAATGATGTCTTGGGAGGCCTAAAATGACCGGTTTACCTCTTGAACTTGACCATGTGGGGCTTGCGATCAACGATCTTGAAGTCGGCCGGCAAGCATACCATAAACTCGGTTTTACACTCACCTCCCGCAGTATTCATTATGGCTCGCGTGAGCCGGGCGGTCCGGTCGAACCGTTTGGTTCCGGCAATCACTGCGCCATGTTTGAGAAGGGGTATTTCGAGGTGATGGGGCTGACGGATCCGAACTTATATAGCTCAGCCCTCTCGATGCTAGATAAATATGAAGGTGCGCATATTGTGGCATTTGGCAGTGGAGACGCCGTGAATGCCTATAAGCTGCTTTCGGAGCGCCTCGATGGCGTGCAGCCGGCCCGTCGTTTGGAGCGAGAAGCCACTTTTGGGGTGAACGATCAGGAAACCCGCCGGGCCGCCTTTAATAACATCACCATTGACCCAGCCGTCTTTCCGGAAGCAAAACTTATTTTCATTGAGCATGAGACGCGCGATGTTTTATGGCAACCGCATTTAATGACGCATGCAAATGGCGTTGTTTCCATCGTTGAAGTAGCAATATGTGTTGATGATGTTGGCGCAACCAGTTCCAAATTAGGCGCACTTTTTGGCATTACCCCAAAAGAGCCGATGCCAGGCATCTCGGTCTTTGCTTTACCGCATGGAAACGTCTATGTCTTAAATCAAGATGGCCTTGCCGGATGGACACCAGGTGTTGAACCACCCTGCATTCCGTATGTTTCGGCGGTTGGCTTCGGCGTAAACGAGTTGGAGGCGACCAAGAAACTGCTGGATAGTAACGGCGTGCCTTACAATGATCATAAGTACCCCGCAATTTGGGTCACGCCAGACTATACCTGTGGTCCGGTGGTGTCGTTTATTCAGGTTTGATTGCCCTCGGCGGCGAGCTGATCTTCTTCTAATTGGTAACGCGGCGTCTCATCTCTCGGCGAGCGCTCGTCGCCCTTTGTATCATCAAGCGTATCGGCCTTCCAATTGGCGTTGATTGTCCATGTACGGTCCAATTTAAGGATAGTGCCCGGCTCCTTAATAGTCTCGAATGCTTCGAGGCCAGCTCGGGTCATGGTATATTGGTCGGTTGGATCGTTCGGCATGCCTGTCGAATGGCCCAATGGATAGTCAGTAAAGACACCACGGGGTGGATTGCCGGCCTGCATGATGTCCAAGGCCGAACCCATACATAATGTGGGTATACCGATAGTTTCTAGATGGCGCGCGATCAGACACACGGTCTGATGACAGACAGGTCACAACGGAACTAGAAAGGCGATATCGACACGTTGTGCTTGGAAACTTGCCACCACTTTGGGCACAAGTTCTTCCCGCGTTCGACGTTGGGAGTAGACCGCGCCCATGCAGGAGAGCATATCCTGGGCGATCTCTCCGACGACACCTTCTTTCTCTAGGCGGCGTAGCGGTTCAATTGGAAATACGCAGTTTGGATCTTTGCGCGCTGCTGGAAGGTATTGTTCTGTGAGGTGCGAGAAACGAATGTTTGCAACATCGGTGTCTTTTGGTATTGCCCGGATAGATGTGTCATCTTTGTAGTAGTAGGCGACCTGCCCTTTGACATAGGTTCCAGCAGTGCAGAGAAATCCGACCCGGGATTTAGACAGCGGTTTTTTCAAAGGCGTCCATGCCGGTGGCTCTTCAGCGTGAAACCATTGATAACTTGGGTATCCGAGGCGGGAGTAACGCTCTCGGATCATCTTCATGTATTCAATTGTGGCCACCGCGTTTTCCTTACGAATGCGCATTTCTTTGATAGTACCAATTTAAGCGGCTTGGATAAATGTAAAACGCGATCACAATCTATTCACCTTTTTTTATATTAAACAAAGTTGAGATATCGGGATTTCTGAAGGTAGCGTGCTTATTAGATTTGAAGTCATAAAATACAGATTTGTTAATTCGACATTGAATTATTCGCTTTCACTTAAAGGGGGTTATAGCCCCTGTGTTCCGAAAATGATCGCATTTTGAGCGATCCGATTTCTGCTTCGATCTGCTGATTGAGGGCAGCATTTGCGGAAATCTGGAGACGGACGTAGTTAATAAAATTCGAGGGCGAATTCTGATTATTTATATCGAAAGTAAAGATCCCGGCTTGGTTCCACATCGCGCCCAAATGCCTTAAGAAGTTGAAATGAAGGCGCTTACTTGCAAGAGGGGCTTGATGTTTGGCAAATAAAGCAAGGTTACCCAATTCGTTCACTATTCAAACAGTGTTTGTTTAATTTAATTCGACTGCATCGGCCAGAAGGTGATGATTATTGCACACCCTGAATAAACCGGCGAGTGGACCATTCTCGACGTTGGAGCGTTTTATTATTACGGTGCCGGTCTTAATGGGGTCACTGTTGCACGCCATTAATATGAGTACGGCTTATGTAGCTTTACCGAATATCCAAGGCAATCTCTCCGCACGGCCCGACCAGATCGGTTGGGTGATCACGGCCTTCGTTGTTGCGACTGCCGTTGGTACTGTTCTTACTGGATGGCTGAGTGGACGTTTTGGACGTCGGCGGGTTTTCTTGGGTTCAATTGCTGGTTTCACGCTTACGTCAGCGCTTTGCGGTATTGCGGATAGTTTCGAAACTCTTGTTTTTTACCGCATCCTTCAGGGGTTCGTGAGCGCGCCGCTGTTGCCAATTTCACAAGCGATTATGCTTGATACCTATCCGCGGAGGCTACACGGTTTTGCTATGAGTATATGGTCGCTTGGAATGATTATGGGACCGATACTCGGTCCTACAATCGGTGCACTACTTACAGAATATTACGGCTGGCGATATCTTTTCTCGATAAATATTCCGACCGGTATCGCCGCGTTCGTCGCTATAATGTTTACTTTGCCCGAAGCAGAGACACGGAAACAAGCGCTTGATTGGATTGGCGTGACGAGTCTTATCGTTGGCGTCTCTTGTCTGCAATTGATGCTCGACCGGGGAGAGCGCCTCGATTGGTTTGATTCGCCAGAAATTGTTGTTGAGGCGGCACTTGCGGCTATTGCATTATACGTTTTCATTGTTCACAGCCTGACCCATCCGCGGCCATATATAAATTTGACGATTTTCAGGGATCGAAATTTTGTCGTCGGTCTTAGTCTGATTTTCATGTTTGGAATTGCAGTCTTTTCAAGCTTATTCGTGCTGCCTTTGTTTTTGCAAAACGTCCAGGAATACCCGGTCCTTTCTGCTGGCTGGATTGTCTCAGTCCGAGGCATTGGAACTATGTTTGCTATGCTTATGGGTGGCACTTTAGCCGATCGGTTGCCTGCGAAATATCTCATTTTGCTAGGGTTAGTTTGTGTCGGCGTTAGCAATTTTGTTATGACCCAATGGACATCTGAAGTGCAGTTTGAGGCAATTGTTTGGGTAACTATAGTTAATGGCTATGGCATGGGGTTGATGTGGGTAACGCTCACAACCGTGACGTTCTCGACTTTGGCGCCTAGTTTTCGTGTGGAAGGTGCGTCGCTTTTCGCATTGATTCGTTCGATTGGAGCTAGCATGGGAACGTCCGTGATTGTGGCTGTGCTCGTGCGGTCGTCGCAAGTGAATTACATCGAAATGCGGAACCATATTAATACATTTGCAGAGATATTCAGTGTCATTGGGACGCCGTCGAGCTGGAACCTGAATTCAGCCGCGGGTGTTGCCGCTTTGCAGAATTTGGTGCTCGCTCAGGCGGAAATGGTGGCCTACTTGAACGCCTTCGTTTTCCTTGTTTGGGTCGCTTTGGTCGCTATGCCTTTGGTTTTTTTATTCAAGTCCCCACCTAAGGGTGAAATTTAGTAATTTCATATAATTATTGCAGATTCACCAGTAGTATAAAGATCCGAAAATTTATTAAAAATTGATACTGAAGCTGAGTGGATTATTGATCAATTTAGGAATGACTGATTGTCGTTTTTGATATGGTAACTATTGCCTAATGGGAATAGCTGTTAGGCAGGTCGTCCGTCAATTTCATCTGATTTTGGCAAGGTGTTCGCGCCGCCGATGACGACAACGGCTTCGCCACGGGGTTCGATCTCCGCATGATCCGCGGCTAGTTTTGGCAGGGAACCACGTTCAACCCGTTGGAATTTTTTGGTCAACTCGAAACAAACGGCACCCTGGCGTTCGCCAAAAAGTTCGCCCGCCTCCGCGAGGAACCGGCCGAGACGACGGGGGCTTTCGAAAATAACAAGGGCAGTATCACTCTCGATGTATAACTCCATGGCGCGCCGCCGTCGGGCCTTACGTTGTGGTAGAAAGCCCAAGAATGCGAATTGTGCGGCTTTAACGCCGGCCGCGAGGATTGCGGTTGTAACCGCGCTAGGGCCGGGTAGGATATCTACTTCGAAACCAGCCTCAATGACTTTCTGAATCAGAAGCTGCCCTGGATCACTGAGGCCTGGCATACCCGCATCGCTGCAAAGACCGACGTCATAGCCGCTGTTCAGCAAAGATAGGGTGCGGTCAGCGGCCTGTTTCTCATTATGACTGTTGCAGGAAAAAAGAATTTCTGGACGTTCGATGCTGTAGCGTTCGAAGACGCGCCGTGTGTGGCGCGTGTCTTCGCATGCGAGCGCGTCTAACTCCTTCAGAATTCGTATTCCTCGATATGTCATATCTTCAAGGTTGCCGATCGGTGTCGGGATGACGATCAACGTGCCGGGATCAGGGCGTGCCATAATTACTCGCTCACACAACCAAAGCAACGCCATCCCGTCCAGGATCGGCGCCACCTTGCCAGCCGTCATTAACCGTCTTAACCCCGTGGACGCCGGCAAAGGCATAACTCAGATGGTTTCGGATCAGACCGTAGCCCATACGTTCAATTTCATCTGTGACGAAGTGTGGGATGCGATTGCTGACCTCAATGGTTTGGTTTTTGGTAATTGCAATACGAGGGACGGAGACTGCTTCTAACATCGACAAACCAAAATCGACGGTGTTCACAATGGATTGTGTAATAGCCTGTGGAATATAGGCCGCACCGGGCGCACCAATAACAATATGCGCGCCTGCATCATTGAATAAAATCGTTGGCGACATGGAGCTGGTGTATGATTTTCCGGGTGCAATCGACATGGCTTTGCCGACACGTGGGTCAAAAATGCCCATGCAACCATTTAAAATAAAGCCAGTCCCTGGAATGATAACGCCGGAAGGTGCGCCTAGCGTGTGGGTCATAGTTACGGCATTGCCGTGTTCATCCAATGTGGACACGTGGCTGGTGTCTTGAGCTTCATCGACGTTCATACGCGTCAGGGTGGCTTTCTCGCCGGCGCGGATTTTATCGGCAAAGGCATTGGCGTAGTTCTTATCCGATAGCGTGTCGAGAGGGACATCAACGAATGCCGGGTCTCCGACCTTATTGCGCTTGTCATTGAAGGCGTAAGAAATAGCCTCTGCCAAGAGACGAATGTATTCCGCGGAATTATGTTCAAGGCATGATAAATCAAAATTCTCCAGGATATTCAATGTTTCGAGAACCTGTATGCCTGAGCCACCCGGACGGTTTGTTGCCAGTCGCAATCCTCTGTAACTGCCCTCCAATGCAGGCGCGCGAACTGCTTGGTAGTTGGCGAGATCTTCCTGGGTCATTAGACCGCCGTGCGCTTTCATATCTTCGTCGATGCATTTTGCTATATTGCCTTTATAAAAGACATCAATACCGTCCGAAGCGATGTTTTTTAGGATGCAACTGAGTTTTGGGTTGCGGATGAGGCTACCAGGTTTTCGGAATTGGCCATCGGATTCGAGGTAGAGTTTCCGGCCTTCTGAAGTGTAGCCGACAATATCAGTGTTGTGGACTCGTCCTTGCGCCTCTTCGTCCTGCATTGCGTAGAAATAGACATGTGGGCGGACAATCCAACCGCCGTCTGCATAAGCGATCGCCGAGCGTGTCACATCAGACCAATTCATGGTGCCGTATTCATTGAGGAGGATGTCATAGCCTTTTAGGTTGCCAGGCACCATAGGAGCCTGATGACCGAGCGCGTTGATGCGTTCTCTTAGAATAAAACCGAACGCGTCAGCAGTCTCGCCTTCAATGGCGTCTTCCCACATATCTTCATGGGCTGAAGCTGGTGCGGCGCCGAGAAAATTTATGTTTTCCGTTTTTCCTGATTTTGCGTCGTGGACAAGTGCTGAACCGACCCCACCAATCCCCGTCATAAGTGGATCGACGACACCTTGCGTGACGGCGCAGGCAATGGCGGCATCGACGGCATTGCCACCAGCTTTCAATGCGAGAGCGCCGGCTTCAGCGGCTTCAGGTTGGGCGGCACAGACGATCCCATGTGTCATGATGTTCCCTTTATCGACTAGGCCGGAACCGCATTAGGTACCGTTGGTTAGGTTAACTCATTGATCCGCTGTATCCATCCAAATCGTCACAGGCCCGTCATTGGTGAGGCTAACGGCCATATTGGCACCGAAGACCCCTTTTTCGATGGGAATGCCGTGTGACGCAAGCGTATCGCAAAAATTTTCGTAAATTTCGTTTGCGTGGTCAGGCGCTGCGGCGCCTGAGAACCCCGGGCGATTGCCGCGTCGCGTATCCGCTGCAAGCGTGAATTGACTCACGACTAGCGCGCTGCCGCCAATATCCAAAATTGACTTGTTCATCCGGCCTTCTTCATCTTGAAAGATACGCAGTTTCGATATTCTGGTGGCTAGTTTGGCGACAGTATTCGTATCATCATCGGGCATTGCGCAAACTAAAACCATAATTCCAGCCTCAATCTTACCGACCGTCTCTTCTTTAACATTCACTTGCGCGGAGGTTACTCGTTGAAGAAGGGCGCGCATTAGTCCAGCAATGGCTACAATAGTGCAGTGGCTATTTCGCGCCATTCTTTTTGCAGGGAGTTTGAGGCTTGTGATCTGCCCGCCTTCATATACCAATAATCGGCGTTTGATAAATCGCCTTCCACTCTGTGTAAATAGGCATGTACCCACGCACCTAACTCGGTTTTATCGTCGTGCACAATTTTATGCGCGGATTCCCATTCACCCTTTGCAGCATGCCAAAGCGCCTGAAGCGGCAATCCTGCCGTTTCAAGTGGTTTGTCTCGTTTGACAGACGCTTGAAAGGCGTCAAGGTCCATAATACTCATCTAAATTGGTGCCTCACCGAAGTCCTGATTTAAGCTGACTATAGGAGAACGCAACTACTTCATTGTGATTACATAAATTGTGCGATCGTTAGACGCTGCCCTCGCACACTACTTCGATCAAATTTGGGCCTGTCTTGTTTGACATTGCGTTGTCCAGGGCTGCGCGTAATTTCGCCGGGTCAGTCACCCGTTCCGCGGTAACACCCATCGACTCTGCAAGCGCAGCAAAATTTACAGCCGGATCCTTAAAATCCATCCCTATAAAGTGGTCGTTCTGGTGGAAAGATTTTAACCGCTGTTTAATTATTCGGTAGCCGCCATTATTCACAATGACATATGTCATTGGCAGGTTTTGGTTAGCGGCGCTCCAGATCGCTTGGATGCTGTACATTGAACTGCCATCGCCAATGATCGCGCATACTGGGCGGTCTGGATGTGCCAGTTGGACACCAACGGCTGCTGCTATGCCCCATCCAATTCCGCCACTCGCCAGGCCATGAAAATCGTGCCGCTCTCGGTAGGGGTGTATATCGTTTAAGTAACGTGTCGCGGTCACGCCTTCGTTGACGATGATGCCGTTCTCGGGCAACGCTTCGGATATTTGGAGCATCAGCCAATCTGGATTAATGGGCTCGCCACTACCTGCGGTTTCAATCTTATCGATCAATGTGGCCCGATTAGCCGACCAGTTTTTCGATCCCAGTACCGCAATGCGTTTCGCCGCGGCATCTGACAGTGCCGGGCCACCACGTTCTTTGAGGACGGGCGTTAGTGCTTTAAGTGTTTCGCGGACATCACTACCTATTGCTATCTCTGTCGCATAGTTTTTGCCCATTTCCCAATCATTCAAGCCAATCTGGACGATTGGCAATTCTGCCGGCATTGGGTCGACGGCATCCCAGACCGACATACGTAAAACATCGGCCCCAAGAACAATCATCAAATCGTATGGCTCTAAGGTGTCGCGGACTTGGGGTTGGCTGCGCGAAAGGCCACCAACAAAGCAGGGATGCTCCGAGAGGAAATGCGAACCATAGGGAACTGTTTGTTGATAGACAGCAGCACCTATAGCCTCGGCAAATTCACCCGCTTCGCTGAGCGCATCGCTGGTTACGATTTCATTGCCGCAAACGATCACTGGGTTCGCGGATCGTAATAACCGATCAGCCAAGCTGTTTAGAACGTCGTCTGCAGGACGGTTGCGCGTGTCCACGCGAGTGCTGCTGCCAAGGTCAATGCCAGCCTCGTTGTTCAGGATATCGCCCGGCAATGAAATGAAGACCGGTCCCATGGGTGGTGTCATCGCTATTTTGGCTGCGCGGCGGACAATGCGCGGCATGTCTTCGAGGCGGGTGATCTCGGTCGCCCATTTCACCAATGGTTCCGCAATTGGTACAAGCGGGTCATAAAATAAAGGTTCCGTGAGCCCATGCCCCAGTTCTTGCTGCCCGGCCGTAATAATTAGCGGCGTCCCTGTGAACTTACAATTGTATAGGGCACCCATTGCATTTCCGAGACCAGGCGCAACATGCACATTACAGGCGACGAGCTCACCAGTTGCACGAGAATAACCGTCGGCCATGGCAACTACGACTGATTCTTGCATCCCCATAACATAAGTTAGGTCTGGATGTTCTTTCAGCGCATGCATGATTGGCAATTCTGTTGTTCCGGGATTCCCAAAGAGATGCGTTATGCCTTCGTCCTTTAAAAGCGCTAGAAACGCGGAACGTCCGGTGATCTGATTAGCCGCCATAACGGGTCCTCCAGTTCAAACTGTCATTCGATTGTTGGGAAATTTGGTGAAATTAATAAAAGGTTTGTATCTTGAGAAGCACAATTTGGATATCATTTTTACTAAAACTATATTAAGCGCTTGAAATGCAAAATCAACCATACAATAAAAAAAAAGATTTACTGTGAATATTATAATAAATAATATAGTAAATAAATAAAAAATAAAATATATTATATAAAAAATAATAAAAAAGATTTTTTTACTTAAAAAAATTACAATGGGTGATTTTTCGCTGTGCGGGTGTTGAACAATTTTGTTGCAAGCTTACTAAATATGTAAATACTTTCGTTACTCAAAAAATTTAATCGTTCAAAAGCTGATAGGGGTTGGTAAGGAATGCGAAACGCTCTTGTAATTTTGTTTGCTACCGCGGGACTCGCGCTGGCAGGGTGTGCTGGCGGAGGCGGTGATGCAAAAGCTCCGGCAGCGAAAAAGGCTGCTTCAAAGAAACCAAGCAAGCCACATATTCAAGCCGTGTTTAAAAAAGGTAGCAAGGTGTGCACCTGGACTGATGGGAAAGGTAATAAGGGGACCGATTACTATTACAAGGATAAGACGGCTCTCAGTGGCTCTGCGGACAGGGTCATGGGCAAAGATATGAAACAGGGTACTTGGCAGATCACTGGCGCCGCTATGAACCTAAATTGGTATGGTGGTAAAAAAGGAAAAGGCGTCTGGTACAAGGTCAGTAAAACAGGAAAGAAAAGCTATAAGCTCTCAGGTGCCGGTGGTAAGGGCACTTACAATGTAAAATGTAAATAAATAAATATTTGTATTAAAAAGGGCGGGTTTACCCGCCCTTTTTTTTGATTCCAATTAGTTACTAATTAAAAAATTAATACCTTATTATATTGATCTCGAATTATAAGATTGAGATTTTCTGTTTCCTTATACGGTTTTCGGGTTTTCGATTTTTCCAATATAATTGAAGACCTTAATTGGGCTATGCAATCAAGTTTTAAGCTTATAAAATACTAGAACACTTTTGATACTCAGAAATTTAGTAGGGGTTTGTACGGAATGCGAAACGCTCTTGTAATTCTATGTGCTTCTGCGGGACTCGCTTTGGCAGGTTATGCTGGTGGTGGCGTGGAGGCAAATGCTTCAGAGAAGCCACATATTCAGGTTGTGTTTAAAAAAGGTAGCAAGGTATGCGCCTGGACTGACGGTGAAGGTAAGAAGGGCACTGATTACTACTATAAAGATAAAACGGCTCTTAGTGGCTCTGCAGATAGGGTTATCGGCAATGAATTGAAGCAGGGCACCTGGCAGATTACTGGTGCCGCTATGAATTTGAATTGGTATGGTGGTAAAAAAGGAAAAGGTGTCTGGTACAAGGTCAGTAAAACAGGAAAGAAAAGCTACAAGCTCTCAGGCGCGGGCGGTAAGGGGACTTACGACATTAAATGTAAATAAAAACATAAATTATCCAAAAAGGCGGGCAATACCGCCTTGTTTCTATTCAATAATATAAAATTTTAATTTACGTTTGTTTTATGTGGCTTGTGGGGTGGAGATTTGGATAAACACCTTCCTTTGAGTGGTGTGCGGGTTTTAGACCTTTCCAGAATAATTGCTGGTCCGAATTGTACCATGCAACTGGCTGACCTTGGGGCGGAGGTCATAAAGATCGAAATTCCGCATAGCGGTGACGACTCCCGCAGAATGAAGCCACCCGAGGTTGGGGGTGAAGGTCATTTTTATCTAGCCTTCAACCGAAATAAAAAAAGCATCGCCATCGATATGAAGACAAAGGCCGGATTGGACCTCGTCTTGAGACTGGCTGCTACATCTGACGTTTTTGTTGAGAATTTTCGGCCAGGTGTAACCAAGCGTCTTGGCCTCGATTACGAAACCCTCCATTCAAAATTACCAAGTCTCGTCTATTGTTCTGTTTCTGCCTATGGCCAAGAAGGAATAATGTCTGATCGGCCAGGCCTCGACCCGGTATTTCAAGCCGAGATGGGATTGATGTCGCTTTGTGGCGAAATTGACGGGGGTCCAATTCGCCACCCGCTATCCATAATAGACTTGTTCACAAGCCTTTATGCGTCGACTGCGGTTTGTGCCGCCATCGCCGATCAAAAGATGACAGGTCAAGGTCGTCATATAGATATGTCGCTTATGGGCGGTGCCATCTCGGTTCTTGGAAATGCGGCCCAATACTATTTCACTTGCGGGGAAGCACCGCCGCGTATGGGAAACGGCTTTCCAACAGTAGTTCCAGTCGGTGCTTTTGCTGGCAGTGATAGTAAATTGTTCTACTTGGCATGCGGTACGCAACGGCTTTATGAAAATTTGGTAATTAAAGCATTAAATCGTTCGGACCTACTGGAAGATAATCGCTTTGCCCTGATGGGTGATCGAGTCAAAAATCGCAATCTAATGATGCCTATGTTTGAAGAAATTTTTGCAACGCAGCCGCGAGATTATTGGGTTGATAAACTTCGTTCTGCTGGTGTTCCTTGTGGACCGGTTCGCGATTTGCCGGAGGCATTGGAAAGTCCGGAAGTACAGGAAGCGGGTTTGGTGCAGACGATCGAACATCCGACAGCAGGCGACCTTCGGACCTTAAAGTCACCGATTGGACTTTCGGACTGTCCTATAAGAGAGGATACCCCGCCGCCGTTGCTAGGCCAGCATACAGATGAGATTTTGCAGTCAATTTTGCAATTGAGTGATGTGGAGATTGACGAGCTGCGCAATAATGAGATCATCGCTTAAAGGGGATAGGCGATGGATGATTTGTTACCCGAAGAAATTAGGGATATCCGCAACAGTGTTCATCGCTTTATGGAAAATGAGGTCAATCCGGTCATGGATGAGATCGAGCGGAAAGGGCAATTTCCGCGTGATTTGGTTCGTAAGGCGGGTGACGCGGGGTTTTATGGCGCGGTTTTTCCAGAATCGGTCGGGGGAACGAATTCTGGCTATGTCGCGGCGGCGATCATTAGTGAGGAGTTCGCACGAAACGATGTGCGCTTCGCCGCCTGCAATAATCAACAAGGCTCAACTTGTCCACAATGTATCTACACAGGTGGCACAGTTGATCAGGTGTTGAAGTTTGTCCCACCCCTGCTGGCTGGTGAAGCAATCGGAATGATGGCGCTGACAGAAGCGGGCGGAGGGTCGGATGCGCTTGGAAATATGAAGACAACGGCCACGCGGGATGGGGACGTTTATCGCCTAAACGGATCAAAGATGTGGGCGTCGATGGCCAATGAGACAGACGTTGGCGTTCTTCTTGCGAAGACCGATCCGGATGCAGGGCCCAAGGGCGTCACTGCCTTTATTGTGGAACCGAAAAAATATCCTGGCTTCGAGGCACGTCCGATCGAGATGCATGGCCTATCGAAGGCACTGCGGACCAATGCCGTCTTCCTTGATAATTTCGTTGTCCCCGCCGAGAACCGTCTTGGTAAAGAGGGAGATGGTTTTAAGATTGTAATGCGTGCTTTGCAGCCGGGTCGAGTAACTGTGGCTGCCAAAGCGTTGGGTGTGGCGCGTGCCTGTTTTGAAGATGCCGTCGCTTACGCGAACGAGCGCTCATTGCGGGATGTGCCTATTGGAAAATTCCAGATGATCCAGTCAGATATTGCGGAGATGGCGGTTGCCATCGAAGCGAGCCGGGCGCTTGTATATAAGGCAGCCCAGTTTATGGATGCCGGTCTCCCGTCGAACCGCCTCGCAGCACTTGCTAAGTATCATGCTTCGCAAACGGCGAAGATGGTGGCTGATAAGGCTCAACAGATATTTGGTGGATACGGGTTGGCAGTTGAGTATCGGGTCTCTTGGCTGAAGTCCTATGCCGACCTGTTCTTTACGGGTGAGGGGACTGCGAACGTTCAAAAAATTCTCATAGCCGAGGATGCACTCGGCTACAAAATTGCTGACCGGCATCATGGTCATACTGGATTGCGGGACCCACGCAAGCACGATATCGCCGACGAGTTAACTACGGCGAAATAATACTTCATACCAGGCTAGGCCAAGGATCTGGAGTGCGATTCCGATGACAAAAGCCCAGCTGTGTGCTGTGGAACTAAAGCTGCCGCTTTCGGCCAAAGGAAATATTTCAATTATAACGCCGATGAGCCACTGAATGATAAAGACAGAGAGGAAGACCAGGAAATTCAGGGCCGAACTTGCGCGAGCAGATAATGCTGGGTCAAAGTTTCCGGCTACGATCGGATAGATCGCATAGGCAGCGGATAGAAAAATCGAAACACCTATCCAAAGTGGGATCGCGAGGGCGGTGATTTGCAAAGCAAGTCCGATCTGAAGTGCAATGAGGATCGCAACGCCACCTGCGATTAAGGGCATTACCGACTTGCCACGATGTTGCCATTGTTGCGCGACCCAGCCGAATGCGAAGTTACCGCATGCGTATGCGCCCAGCATTGCAAAGAGAACCCACCCTATAGCAGTGTTACTATATCCCGCTACATCACGTAGCCATATTGGTGCCCAAAGCGTTTGGTAGGCACTTCCCACACCTACGCAAGCCATGGCAATTGGAGCGTATTGCCAAAGCTTTATTAAGCGGAAAATCGCACCGAATGGTGAAATTTGTTGTCGTAAGCTGCTTTTATGGTCGATTGATACTGTTGGCACGATTAGCAGAGTCGCAATTACTATAGTGCCCGTTGCGGCGATTAATATTAAAAATGCAGGCCGCCACCCAAGCTCTTCCAGCATTGCGCCGAACGGCATAGTTGCGAACATACCGCCGACACCGGTGGCGCCGATGAGAAGGGATGTTGCCAGAGGCAGATGTCCTGGTAGCCAAATCGATGCGGTTTTAATGCCGGCAATCAGACTTGCTGACATGCCAATCCCCATAAGGACCCGACCAAGGATTAAACCACTCATACTCTCTGCCGATATAAACAGCAAAGCGCCGACGCACGAAGTGGTAAGAAGCAAACTTGTTACGGCTTTCGGTCCGTAGCGGTCCAAGATGATTCCAAGAGGCAATTGCGAAAGACCAAAGGCAACGAAGAAGGTACTGGAAACGAAACCGAGTTCGGCGGCATTTAGGTTGAACGAGGATCGAATATCAGGCGCTATAATACCGTTGGCAATACGAAATACGAAATCAATGACAGGGTACAAAATTAGCGGCGATAGGATGATTAGGCCCTGACGAACCGATTGTGTCTCGTTATCGACCAACGGCACTGCCGTCCCTATGCACGTCCAAGCGCCGTATCGCAGACGAACGGGTTTGTTTGTCGCTCGTGGCCAAATGTCGAAAGAGGGCCATGGCCCGGAATGAAGGTCACGTCGTCACCGAGCGGCCAGAGCTGCGTTACGATGGAATTAATTAATTCTTCGTGATTGCCGCGTGGAAAATCCGATCGGCCGATTGAGCCTTGGAATAAGACATCTCCGACCGCTGCCAGCTGGGAGGGTGCGTGATGAAATATAACGTGTCCCGGGGTATGGCCCGGACAGTGCCGGACGTTCAACGTCTGCTCGCCGATCGTCAAGGTGTCCCGACCGTCGAGCCATCGGTCGGGCTTAAACGCCCGCGCGTTAATGCCATACTTGCTCCCGGTTTCTTCGATCTGGTCAATCCAAAATTGATCTTCCGGATGTGGTCCTTCGATTGGCAAACTCAAACGTTCGGCCAACTCTGCTACGCCGCCTGCATGGTCGATATGGGCGTGGGTGACCAGTATCTTTTCTAGTTCCACACCATTTTGCTCAACAGCGCCTAGGATATTATCTAGATCGCCACCCGGATCGATGACGGCGGCTTTGTTGGAGTTCGTGCACCAAAGAATAGAGCAATTTTGCTGCAGCGGCGTAACTGGGACGACCATGCCGCGAAGACCAGTGTCAGATTGCTGAACGTTATTCATGATAGAAGCCGAAATAGCGCAAGTTGTGCCGTTAGCGCAAGTCTCAAAAAGAGTGGCATCGGAATACATTCAAGAAAAATTTTCAATTGTTGTATCTCCAAACCAGAATTCATCAGCGGCATTCGATGTTGTTTAAGTTTTCACTGTGCTAGGGTTTGAGAAATTCAGTGGAGGAGTAAATGTAATGCCCGACGATAAGCCTACGGCACACGAAGTCCCCTGGCATTGGCCGGAAAAAAAATGGCGCGGAATTGTTAATAAGGTCCGTGCGGGCAGGTCCTTAAAGCCGGAATCTTGGCCTGGTGGTGCAAAGGTTGGTGTTGCTTTGTCTTTTGATTCGGATCATGAAACGACTACACTTCGTTTTGGTGAAAGTTCGCCCGGCAAGCTGTCGCAGGGCGAGTATGGCAGTCGGGTCGGCATCCGGCGTATTCGCGAAAGTCTCAGCCGCCACGATATAAAAGCTAGCTTTTTTGTGCCCGCGGTTGTCGCAGAGCTTCATCCTGAAGAACAGAAGGCAGTCGTTGACGAGGGCCATGAAGTTGGAATCCACGGCTGGATTCACGAATTCAATAGCGATCTGACGGAAACAGAAGAACGTGACATCATGTTGAGCGCTGCCGATGTATTGGAACGCATAACGGGTAAACGTCCCGTCGGTATGCGGACGCCATCCTGGGATTTCACGCCATACACGCTGAAGATTTGTCAGGAGATGGGGTTGCTTTACGACTCATCACTAATGGCTGACGACGAACCTTATGAGTTATTGGAAGACGGAAAACCAACTGGACTTGTTGAATTGCCGGTTGAATGGATCAAAGACGACGCCCCTTATATGAGCATGGACAGGCGCAGCTCCATACGGCCTCACACTTCACCCTTCGACGTGCTCGATATTTTTAAGGCGGAATTTGACGGAGCTTACGCGGAAGACGGCCTTTGTTTAATCACCATGCATCCGCATGTTATTGGTCACCGTTCGCGCATGCGCATCCTAGAAGGTTTAATTAACCACATTAAGGCCCATGACGGGGTTTGGTTCGGCACTCATGAGGAGGTCGCCCGCTACTGTCTGGAAAATGCGCGATAATGCTGGAGCAATGGCGTGGCCGGGCCGCTAACTTAGGCCCTGTCGTGCAAAAAATGCTAAATTAACCGCTTGGGTCGTTTGGTCAAAGTTTCCTCATACGGGACGTTTGCCATTGACGGTAACGCGGTTCATATAACGCCGCTGCCCCGGATAGTCATTTAGGGCGAAATGCATCAGGCAACGATTATCCCAGAACGCGACAGAACCTTTCCTCCATTTGAAGCGGCAGGTGAATTCTGGTTGATAACTATGTTCAACCAGATAGTTGAGCAAGGGTTTACTCTCTTCTTCTGTCATATCCTTGAAGCGCCGCGTTCGAATACTGTTTACGTAGAGTGCTTTGCGTCCTGTTTCCGGATGGGTCACGACCACCGGATGCTCCATTTCGGGTTCGTCTTCTTCATCAAGGTCTTCGCGAAGTTTGCTCGACCTTGTGTTGTTCTTTTCGGCAGATACTTTAGGTGATTGAATGAGATTGTCGTGAACGGCGACCATTCCGTCGAGTAGGTCCTTCATGCCTTTGGATAGAGCCTCGTAGGCCAGGTATTGGTTCGCGAACATGGTGTCACCACCGGTGGCAGGGACCTCCAAGGCGTATAGGATTGAACCAAGGGGTGGCTCCTCGAGGTGCGTCAGGTCTTGGTGCCAGATGCCGCCGACATTGGTGGTATGTTCCGGGTCCTTTCGAATTGGAATAATCTCTGGGTGGTTTTCCAACGGAATGTAGCGCGGGTGGATATTCAAGGTGCCGAACTTACGACCGAATGTCTTGTGTTGTTCCTCATTTATTTCCTGGTCGTGGAAGAATATGACTAAATTTTCGTGAAACGCCCGCTTCACCTCATTGAGGCGTTGCTCGTCTAAGTCCTGTGAGAGATCAATTCCACTTACTACGGCGCCACAAGCGCCAGAAATTGGCTTCACTTCAATATGCTGGTAACTCATCTCATTCTCCTCACCTTAAACGTCTAGTTATTTACCGCCATTGGTCTGAGTATCAACTTCGCGACTCTGCTGAGGCGAACAGACACAAAGTCTGAAAGACCATTGTGGTGGCTACGAGCGCGCTTTTGCCGCTCAAATACACCTTTTGATCCGATGGTAAGAAAAAATCATCAACACTCATGTCTTGTTCATTGGGAATGGGTCTTTAAAGTGCGTCTCAAGATCCTTAAGGCAATGGGCGGGATTTCTCCAATTATTCTGCGAAAGCACAGATGTCGCGTTACTCCGTTTTAAGTTTATTGAAGAATGCAGTTGGCGGCCATAAGGGCTGGGACCGCGCGTGGCGTGACCCGGATCCAAAACCGGAATACGACGTCATTATCGTTGGCGGCGGCGGTCATGGATTGGCAACGGCGTACTATCTTGCGAAGTTACATGGCGTAACTAACGTCGCAGTGCTTGAGAAGGGGTATCTTGGTGGTGGTAATACTGGCCGAAACACAACGATCTTGCGGTCAAACTATCTTGCGCCTGGCAACACGCTATTTTATGAGAAGTCGATGCGGCTTTGGGAAGGTTTGTCCCAGGACCTAAATTTCAACGTGATGATGTCGCAGCGGGGTCAACTTAACCTTGGCCACTCCGACGCGCAAATGACAGTGCTGAAGCGGCGCGGCAACACAATGCGCCTCAACGGAATCGACGCCGATATTCTGGAGCGCGATGAGGTGCGCAAGATTGCACCCTATTTCGATTACTCGCCGAAAGCGCGCTTTCCGATCTATGGTGCCCTATGGCAGGACCGGGCTGGGATTGCGCGTCATGACGCGGTCGCCTGGGGTTACGCGCGAGGTGCCGATATCCACGGCGTCGATTTGATCCAGAATTGTGAAGTCACCGGCTTCATCAAGGATGGCGAGCGCGTCGTCGGTGTCGAGACGACGCGCGGACGCATTCGGGCCAAAAAAGTCGGAACGACCGTGGCCGGGCACACGGGGTACTTGGCGGAGAAAGCTGGTCTGACTCTGCCTATTGAGACACATGTGCTGCAGGCTTTCGTTTCCGAGCCGCTGAAGCCGATAGTCGATATCGTCGTCTCCTGCGGTGCGATGCATTTTTATTTAAGCCAGTCCGACAAGGGTACGCTGGTCTTCGGCGGCGACCTCGACGGCTACAATACATATGCGCAACGCGGTAACTTGCCGCTAATCGAACATGTCATGGCGGCGGGTGTCTCCCTGATGCCGAGCCTCTCGCGTGTCCGTTTTCATCGGCACTGGGGTGGTGTGATGGACATGACGATGGACGGCAGTCCGATCATTTGTAAATCGCCGGTCCCGGGTCTGTTTATCAACGGCGGCTGGTGTTACGGCGGGTTCAAGGCGACGCCGGCGTCCGGCTGGTGCTTCGCGCACACGATAGCGCAGGATCGGCCACACGACCTGAATGCAAAATTCACCATCGAACGTTTCTCAACCGGTCATCTGATTGAGGAAAAGGGTGCGGGACCGTACCCTTGGGCGCAATAGGAGGGGCGATGATTCGGATCAACTGCCCTTTCTGCGGTGAACGTGATCATAGTGAGTTTACGTATGCAGGGGATGCAACGAAAGTCCGCCCTGAGCATGGCTCGACGGACATGAATGCGTGGCTCGATTACGTCTATCTCCGCGACAATCCGCGTGGCGCGCATAAGGAATATTGGCACCACACTCATGGTTGCCGTCAATGGCTCGTAGTTGAGCGGGATACGCGGACGCACGAGGTGACATCGGTCTCGTTTGCGAAGCCGTCCAAATCTGGTGGGGTTGGCTGAGATGGCGGGACAGAAGTTCAGAACGGCGACGGGCGGTGTCGTTGATCGAGATACGACGGTTCGGTTCAATTTTGACGGTAAAATTTACGAGGGATGCGCGGGCGATACATTAGCCTCGGCCCTCATGGCGAACGGCGTACGGGTCCTGGGGCGTAGCTTTAAGTATCATCGACCACGTGGGTTGTTCGCGCTTGGGCCGGAAGAACCGAACGCGCTTGTCACTGTCCGCCAGGGCGCACGGCGGGAGCCTAATATACCAGCGACCATGGTGGAAATCTTCGAAGGATTGGTCGCGGAAAGCCAGAACTACTGGCCGACATTAGGCTTCGATTTGACGCGTATCAACGATCTGCTGTCTTCGGTGCTGGTTTCCGGCTTCTACTATAAGACCTTCATGTGGCCGGCGTCGTTCTGGGAGCCAGTCTATGAACGGGTCATCCGCAAGGCGGCGGGTATGGGGGTCGCGCCTGATCAGCCCGACCCGGACCGCTACGAACACGCCAACGCGTTTTGCGATGTGTTGGTGATTGGTGGCGGGCCAGCGGGCTTGGCGGCCGCACGAAAGGCAGGTGAAGCAGGTGAGCGGGTATTGCTGGTTGAGCAGATGCCGGGCCTCTTTGGGGATAGTGAGGATGCGGCCGCAGTTTCCGCGCTCGAAAATGTTAGGGTGATGACCCGTACGACCGCGTTTGGTCAGTACGACGGTAATTGCTTCGCATTGGCGGAGCGGGTCTCGGATCATCTGCCGACACCCCCCCAAGGTCAGCCCCGCCAGCGCAGATGGGTGGCCCGTGCGAAAAGCGTGGTTTTCGCGACCGGCGCCATTGAGCGGCCATTGGTTTTTCGAAATAACGATTTACCGGGTGTCATACTTGCGTCTGCAGCGTGCGGCTACGTGAAGCGTTTCGGTGTCATACCGGGAAAACGCGCGGTGGTGGCGACCAATAACGACACTGCCTATGGGACAGCGCTCGAATTAGCGGCCGCTGGCGTCAATGTACTGGCGCTCGTGGATGCACGGGAAAAGCCGCCGGCGCAATTGGCGGCGGAAGTTTTGGCTGCCGGAATCGAAATTCTGACAGGATTCGTGACAACCCGAGCAGTCGGCTGGAAGATTTTGCGAGCTGTCGAAATCGCCAAACTTTCCGAGGACGGAAATTCAGTTTCCGCGCCGAGCCGTCACATTAAGTGTGACGTGCTGGCGATTTCCGGTGGCTGGTCTCCGGTTGTACACCTGATGAGCCACAAAGGCGGGCAGCCCACCTATGACGAAGCGCGGCACGCTTTCGTGCCCGGAAATCTCCTCGGCCCCGGCCAGGAAGCGGTCGGTGGATGCACGGGCGATTGGGAGGACGAGGTGCCGGCGCGCGAACTATGGAAAGTACCGCAACCGAACGGTGGGGGCGGCAAGGCGTTTATCGATTACCAGCACGATGTCTTAACCAAGGATGTCGAACTTGCCCATCTGGAAGGCTATGTCTCGGTCGAACATCTGAAGCGCTACACCATGCTTGGCATGGCGACGGATCAGGGAAAGACGGCGAATATCGCGGGTCTTGCCCTGATGGCAGAAGCACGCGGATTGTCGATTCCTGAAGTTGGCACTACTACTTTCCGGCCGCCCTACACACCAACGGCGCTCGGCACCGTCGCGGGAGGTGACGTTGGTCGCAATTTCATGCCGGAGCGGTTCTCACCAATCGAGGACTGGCATAAACATCATGGCGCCGTGCCGGTTGAGGCCGGTCTCTGGATGAGGCCGCGTTATTATCCGAAAGGCGGCGAAGATATTCATGCCGCATATCGCCGTGAGGCCGATGCGGTGCGAAAAGGCGTCGGAATTGTCGATGTGACAAGTCTCGGCAAGATTGATGTGCAAGGTCCCGATGCGGCGAAATTCTTGGACCGGATCTATGCGAATACGTTCTCGACGTTGAAAGTTGGTCGAGCCCGCTATGGGGTGATGCTTCGGGATGACGGAATAGTATTCGACGACGGGACGACATCGCGTCTTTCGGAGAACCACTACTTCATGACGACAACCACCGCGAATGCGGGGCCGGTCATGGCGCATATGGAAATGCTGTTGCAGACAGCCTGGCCGGAAATGCGTGTGCATTTAACGTCCGTCAGCGATCAGTGGGCCGGTATCGCGGTGGCTGGGCCGAAGAGCCGGGAGCTTTTGGCTGAGCTTGGCTCCGATATCGATATGTCGGACGAAGCCTTCCCTTTCATGGGTGTGCGCGACGGCAAATTGGACAATGCGCCAATTCGCCTCTTCCGGATCAGTTTTTCCGGTGAGCTGGCTTACGAAATTTATATAACGTCCGAATATGGTGACGCCTTGTGGCATCGACTTTGGGACGTCGGCCAAGCCTTTGGCGTCGTGGCCTACGGCACAGAAGCAATGGCCGCGCTCCGAATTGAGAAAGGGCACGTGGCGGGTCCGGAGCTCGACGGTCTTACAACAATGCACGATCTTGGCCTTGGCCGTATGGCGAGCACGAAAAAGCATTATGTTGGGAGCATTTTGAAGGAGCGAGCGGCGCTTCTCGAAGAAGACCGCTTGAAACTGGTGGGGCTGATACCCGTCGACCGTTCGTTGAACCTAAGATCCGGCGCTTTAATGCGGGAAGAACCGTTCGAGCCGCATAGCCGTCCGGTTCGCGATGTTCATTCCTTTGACGAATTGACGGAGACGCCGGCGGCGGCGGGTAACCTTGGTTATATTACTTCGGTCTCGTATAGTCCGGAACTTGGACATTATGTCGGCTTGGCGCTGGTCTCGAATGGCCGCAGCCGTCAGGGCAGCCGCATGTTCGCCTGTCACACAGTCAAAGGGGAGAACATCGAAGTCGAAGTGGTCTCGCCGCATTTTATCGATCCGGACGGGGAGAGGTTGCGTGGTTGACCTTATGCCAGAGAATAATCCCTTCATGCTGAGCCTGTCGAGGCATGTGGCATTCACGAATGGGACCTCGTCCTTTGATAAGCTCAGGGTGACGCCTCTAATTGCGGTGTTGACATATGCTTGACCGCCGCTCGCAACTTGCCGAACATCTCAAACCCGGCCGTTACGGTGCAGGCGATAAACCGGGTGTTGTCCTCTCCGAAGTGCGGGACCGTGCTATCGTTCAGGCAGCTGGATGGCCGGATTCGTTTGACGAGGTTTCAAAATGCCTCGCGAAAGTTGCAGGTGGTGCGCCGCCGGGAACTTTCCGGATCGCCAGCGTGGCTGATACTGTCACGATCCTCTGGGCCGGCGCGGAGCGACTTTGGTTCACGGCGGATGACCGCGATCTCATCTCTCGCTTCGATGGATGCGTGACCGACGAAGAGGCGATGCTGTTAGAACTCTCGGACAGCCGTACGATCCTCCGAATAAAAGGCGGTGCGGCACGACGAGTTCTTATGAAGGGTGTTGCCGTCGACCTCCATACTTCCGTATTTCCGATGCAAGCGATCGCGCACACGATGGTGGAGCATGCGGGTGTCTTGCTGCATCGTGTCGGTCCTGAGGCATTCGAACTTTATGTACCGCGCAGCTACGCGGTGAATATATGGCAATGGTTGACGAAATCGTCGGCGGAGTTTGGCTACGAGGTCAAGGATTAGAGATGGCCTACGTGACGCGCAATGGCGTGCGGCTCTATTACGAAGATCATGGGAGTGGTCCCGCCGTCTTACTGTCGCATGGCTACGGCGCCACCAGCCAGATGTGGCAGGACCAAATCGCAGTGTTTAAAGACCGCTATCGGATCATTGTCTGGGATTTACGTGGACATGGGGAAAGCGATTATCCGGATGATCCGGATCTTTACTCGAAGCAGCACACGGTCGAAGATATTGGGGCTTTGCTCGACGCATGCGGCCTCGAGCGTGCTGTTATCGGGGGACATTCGCTTGGCGGATATTCGACGCTTGCATTCCATTGCGTCCACCCGGAGCGTTGCGATGCATTGATGTTGTTCAACTGTGGGCCCGGCTTCAAGAAAGATGACGCCCGCCTTAAATGGAACGAGACGGCGGAGCGCCGCGCAAAGCGATTCGAAGAGGAGGGGCTTAACATTATGGGCGACCGGGCGGAATTCCTGCGCGCCGAACATCGTAATGCGAACGGTCTTGTAAATGCGGCGCGCGGCATGCTGGCGCATGATAACTCCGAAGTGATTTTTTCATTGCCGGAAATTCAGAAGCCAACCCTGGTGCTTGTTGGTGTCGACGATACCCCATTTATAGCAGCGGCGGATTACATGGTGATGAAGATCGCCGGTGCGTCGAAAGCCGAAATCGAAAACGCCGGTCATGCTGCCAATCTCGATAACCCGGAAGATTTCAATGCGGCGATGGGTGAGTTTTTGGCAGGTTTAAAAATATAGAGACGCATCTTTATTCGATGCTTCGGAGAAAGGAAGAGAAATATGACCGAAACGCTGGCGGATCTTTACGAGGCACGATACGGCGAGGCGACGGAACTAGGCCGGGAGCGGCCTGCGGAAGGGGAGATCGCGCGGCAGTTGGCGCACCGCTCACATCGGCGCTGGGCCGACAAACCGGTCGCCGACGAATTGTTGCAGTTGCTCTTCGCAGCAGCGCTTTCGATCCCGACCAAGTCAGACCTCATGCAATACGCCGTGCTTCACGTGGATGACCAGGCGAAAAAGGACCGGGTTGCCAAATTGATCCCATCGATGGCGTGGATCGCGCAAGCGCCGGTCTTCCTTGTTTTTTGCGGCGATGGACGCCGCATCCGAAAAGTTTGCGAATTACGTGGAACTGATTTCGCGCATGAGGAACTCGACTCGTTCTTCAATCCGACTGTGGATGCGGCGCTTGCCATGTCTGCCTTCATTCGCGCGGCGGAGGCAGAGGGGCTCGTGACATGCCCGATCAGTGCGGTGCGGGAGCCGGTGACGGAAATCTCCGAGATGTTGGAGCTGCCTGAGCATGTCTTCCCGGTAGCCGGGCTCTGTATCGGTTATCCCGATTGGGAACCATGGGTCAGTCTCCGCCTGCCGCCTCGTGTCTTGGTGCACAAGGACCGCTATGACGATCGTAATTTCGAGGCGGAGATTAACGGCTACGATGCGCGTCGGTCCGAGTCCAATCCAATAAAGCGCCAACGGGAGGTCGAAAAGTACGGCGAAAAAGAGATATATGGTTGGTCTGACGATAAATCACGCCAGGTTTCGCATCTCGAGCGCGGCGGGTTCGCCGACTTTATCCGCCGCAGTTTTAAGTTCTAGTCATGATTAGGGATCCCGGACACTACGATTACTGGCCCTATATCGACCGGCCGAAACTAACTTGGCCCGAGGGCAAGAAAATCGCCTTTTGGGTTGCGCCGAATATAGAGAATTACGAGTTCGAGCCGCCGCTCAACCCGCATCGTCGCGCCATGCCACGGCCTCTACCTGATGTAGTCCATTACTCACACCGCGACTATGGCAACCGCGCCGGATTTTGGCGCATGCTGGAGGTGATGGATCAATACGGCGTGCGTGGCAGCGTCTCCCTCAATGTCGCTACCTTGGATCACCACCCAGAAGTGGTCGAGGCCTGTCAGGAGCGCGACTGGGAATTTTTCAGCCACGGGGTCTATAACACCCGCTACCTCTATGGCATGAACGAAAAACAGGAACGCGCCTATATCGAAGACGTGGTCGAGAGCATCAGCAAACATACCGGGCAGCGAGTTATCGGCTCCCTGACGCCTGCAATTACGCACACGGAGCGTAGCATTCCACTCCTTGCAGAGTACGATTTTACTTATGTTTGCGATCTCTTCCATGATGATCAGCCGGTGCCGCTTAACGTGCCGAAGGGTAAGATGATATCAATGCCCTATTCCGTGGAATTGAACGACTTTACGCTTTTCAACGGGACGCGCGTCACACCACGCCAATTCCGAGATATCCAGACGGCGTTCATTGATCGGTTGTTAGAAGAAGCGGATGAGAACGGTTCGGTGATGTGTATTCCCACACACCCGTTCCTGATTGGCCGGCCGTTCCGCCTCGATGCGTTTGCTGAAGCGCTCGACTACATCACCAGTCATAAGGAGGTGTGGGTGACAACGAGCCGCGAGATTGCAGATTACTATTTCGAGCACCATTACGATACAGCGGTCGAAGCAATTGCCGAGCATAATAAGCAGTGGAGTCAAAAAGCGATAGGAGGGGCGGCATGACACTCTCTGACCACTATATCAAGTACCCGCATCGCCGTTACGGTATCGACAACGACCGTTACGATTGGTCAATTCTGCCGCGACGCGACCGTGTTAAATGGCCGAATGGGGCGAAGATCGCATTCTGGGTTGTCCCTGTCTTGGAATACTTCCCGATGGATACGCCGACGACGCCGTTCATCGCTCCGGGTGGATCGATGACGCCTTATCCCGACCCGCGCACCTACAGCTCGCGCGACTATGGAAATCGGGTCGGCGCCTTCCGCGTCTTCAAGGCGCTCGACAAACATGGTCTCAAGGCGAGTGTCGCATTTAATTCGGCGGTCGCAGCGCGTTATCCCTTCCTTTTAAATGAAGTTACGCGACGTGATTGGGAGGTAATGGCCCACAGTGTTGATATGGGAAAACTGCATCACGGTGACCTCGATATCGAGACCGAGCGCGGCTACGTTAAGGAATCACTCTCGACCCTGCGTGAAATGTCAGGCCAGCCAGTTACCGGATGGATTTCCCCGGCACGTTCGGAATCAATGAATACACTAGATCTCGTCGCGGTCGAAGGAGTGGAATACGTTGCCGATTGGGTCAACGACGACATGCCCTATCTGCTACGGACTGCGTCTGGCGCGATCTTCTCGATGCCACACACGCATGAGATAAGCGACGTACAGATTATCCAGCATATGAGCCAAACCGAGTCGGAGTTCACCGAGCAAATCTGCGATCATTTCGATGTGCTTTACCGCGAAGCTGCGACGCAAGGCGGGCGTATTATGACACTAACCATCCATCCTTGGTGCATGGGGCAACCCCACCGTATCAAGGCGTTCGAAACCGCGCTTGAATATATATTGAAGCATGATGATGTTTGGAACGCTACGGGTAAGGAGATACTTGCAGCATTCCAGGAGGTGGGTTTTTAGCCGCGTTACATTTGAGGGGTTGCCAATCTCGAAATTGGCGAGATCCTCTTTATAAAGGGCTTATTTTCATAAGCAACACTCCCTTGGCGAGCGCTTAGGCTAATCACCTGCGTTTCATTTGTATGTCTATCGGGATCAAAGAAATCGATTGTAGGCGGTAATCCTACTTTGTGAATTTTAACCCATTTCCTTCGGGGTAATTTAGTCGTTACTCACGAACCGATTTGCCGTCGCGTCGTATTCAGCGTAGCCAAGTTTTTCACGCAACTCCGCGAAGGGCAGTGCTATGTCGGCGTTAGCTTTCCCATCTTTGAAGGCCTCGAGGCCGGCAATGATGCCAGCGGCGGCGGGAGAAATCATGCCTGTTGGGTAAGTACCAATTTTAAGCCCAAGTTCTGCGGCGCGTTTTTGCGTTGGGGTTTCACGCTTAGCGCCTGGCGAAAGGACAGCAAAAGAGGGATAGCCAGCAGCTGCTTCTACGGCACGGGAAATTTCCTCTTCGCTAGCGGGTGAATCAAGAAACAAGATATTAGCTCCCTCCTCCACATATATCTCAATCCGAGCGATCGCTTCATCGATGCCAAGGGTTGGACGGCAGTCGGTCCGCGCCATGATGAGGACGCCAGAGTCTTTAGCGGCTTCGACGGCGGCTCGTATTTTCATTCGTACTTCCTCCCGCGGCAGGGTGGGCTTGCCATCAGAGGTAAGTGCACGGGGGGTGATTTTGTCTTCTATCAATACGGCAGCTGCTCCCATGCGCCCGTAGGTTCGGACCGTGCGCTGAACATTTATCGCGTTGCCGTAACCGTGGTCTCCGTCTGCGAGGATCAGCAAATCTGGTGCGGCGCCACGCGTCATATTTAGGGAGTCTTGCATTTCGGTTGCGGTTAATAGATCAAGGTCTGGACCACCGAGGCGGCTCGCGGCAACACATGATCCAGAGAGAAACGCGGTTTTATAACCCGCTTGCCAAGTGAGTTTCGCGCTGAGCCCATCCCAGATTGCAGGCATTACAACGAAACCAGGTTCGTCAAGTAAGGTGCGTAGGCGTTCGGGTGGAGTCATTACAGGGTCCTCAAAGGCGATAGTGATTGGACAGACGATACAGAAAATTACGCCATGATAAAGATCTTTGGAAGATTTAGAGTGGGAGGGCGCTAGCGATAGTTACGTAGTGCATTTCGCGGTTTTTACCGTGATAGTCATTAATTGCGCAGCGGTATGAAAAGCGATTGTTCCAAAACGTGAACTAATGGCGTTCCAAGCGAAATTGGCAGGTGAAATTCCGAACGCTGCACATGTACCATCAAAAAAATAAAAAGAGTGGGCTGCTTTCCTGCTTGGTGATTCCGTTAAAACTTTGAATTGAGGTTAGGCTTATAAAATGCGACTTGTGCTGCGTTGCTGGGTGCGTGCTGACTAGTAATGAATTATTTACTTTTTCGTCTTTCTTGATCTGCACGTCGCTTGATTTACTGAAATTCTTTTGTTGGAGTGTGACTTTGCTATTGCTGACGCGGTAAGGCTGGTATTCGGCATGAACCGCTTCAATGCTGAACAACCGGTCTTTCATAGTGTCTGAGATACCTTCTTAGGCACGATATAAATTTACGAAATTTGTGTCGCCGCCAGCGTCCGACAATTTGAGTGCACATAAAACTGCTTTGGTCATTTCACCCAGGCGAGTGCGTTTTTAATGAATCCTGGAACTTTCCGCTCATGCTTCGTATCAATTTCGATAACAACGCTCATACCAACGCGCAATGGCGGCTCGTACGGACTGTCGAGCAATTCGAACTTTACTGGTATGCGTTGTACGACCTTTACCCAGTTGCCGGTCGCGTTCTGCGGTGGCAATAGGGAAAATTCCGCACCTGTCGCCATGCTAATGCTATCCACACGGCCGCGCCAGACATGGTCGGGATAACTATCCACGCTGATCTTAGTATCCTGTCCAACCTTGACATGGGTAAGGTCTGTTTCTTTCAAATTGGCCTCAACCCAAATTTTATCGGTTCCTACAAGTGAGAAAATTGGTGTGCCTTCCTTCACGAACTCACCGGGCTCGAGCGAAATGTTAGTGACAATTCCAGAATCGGGGGCGCGAATCTCTGTCCAACTCAACCGAAGCGCAGCGCGCTCACGCTCGGCGAACGCTTCTTGTACTAGTGGGTGTTCGTGAACTTCTTGATTCAAATCACCGCCAAGCCTTGCCAAAGCGCGGGATATTTCTTGGCGGATCGCTAAGATGCGTTGTTTGGTGTTGTTGACGTTACGGCGGGATTCGTCGAGACGGGCTTGTGAAACTACTCCTCGTTTTTTGAGTTTAACTTGGCGGTCAAACTTCGTCTGAAAATACGAGAGGTCGCTTTGTTGTACTTTCAATTCGGCGACTTTTTGGCGGTAGACAGCTTGTAATTCGCGGATCTCGGTTTTGATACTGTTTAACTTCGCGGTAACTTTATCTAGCGCAATTTGAAATGGCCGCGGGTTGAGACGAAATAGTGTTTGATTGCGTTCGACTCGATCGTTTTCAGCAATCATAACTTCAGTCACGCGTCCCGGCACATTCGTACTGATGGAAATTTTGTCCGCCTTAACGTATGCATTCTCAGTCGACACGTACCGGCCGCCGACGGCATAGTAATACCCGCCCACAATCACGACGGCGACAGGGCCAAGTATCATAAAAAAAAGGCGAATGAAGTTTCGCGCGCGGCCTCGGGCGCCTGACTGCGCTTTGGAGTATTGGGGCATATCCGACGATTTTTCTACTTCGGTTTCGCCTTCTTTTTTTTCAGTATCATCGCTCATATTAGTCAGCTACTCCTGCCGCGTCTGTGGGTGTCTCTATTGCAATCGTATCGGCTTCGTCTGCCTTGGCTAAATTAACTTTGATGCGAAGGAGAGTATCTATCAGATCGTCGCGTTCTTGCGTTGAGAAACCCGTTAAGGCCGTCTCTCTGGTCTCAATGAGAACGACCGCCAGTTTGTCTAGGATCGGCATGGACTTATCTGCAAGGTATAAAAGCCACGCGCGGCGGTCGGATGGGTCGCTGCGTCGTTCCACCCAGCCGCTTTCCTCTAATCTGTCAATATGCCGACCGAGAGTAACGTTTTCGACCTCCAACAATGCTGCTAGTTCACTCTGCCGCGAGCCTTCGTGGCGCCGCAAAAACATCATAACGCGCCATTGGGCGCGGGTGAGACCGAGCGCTCGAGCGTTGCGGTCGAAACGGTTACGCATTTGACGTGAAACGTCGTTCAAAAGAAAACCCAAGCTGCGGTCAAGGTTCTCGTCGAACATTCCATGTTTGTTCATGCGCGGGACATTACTAAGCAAGCTCATTATTAGCTAGCTTTTTTTATGTGTGATCTTGAAAAATTAGAGGTCGTCGAATCGATAAAATAGAAGTCGCATAATACGCTGCCAATTTGATAGAAACCCAGTTTATTAGCTACCGTTCAGACGATTGCTTAAATTTTATTCTCGGATTCGAGCGATATTCGTGATCATTCATCACATTATTTGACGACTATCGCACATTTATGTTGTGCGGGATATGGGCAATCTTTAGAGTTTTAACAAGCTTTTGAAGGGGATGGGAGGTCGTCGTGTCTTGAAGCAACCGAGGGCCTCTATAGAATAATGCCTTTGGCCAATTGCGATACCGTATGAAGTTGACGACGGATTGGCGGTTAGACGTGCGCGCCATATTGATCTTGAAGAATATGTTTTCGGCACTTCGCCGATTACTTGCGTTGGTTTATCGCGAGAGAGACCTTATTTTGCGAACCAACGGCCTAGTCCGTTATGTTCGGCTTACACGTGAAATTCAAGTAACCGCTTCCGTCGTTGCGATAGCAGTCTTTGGCTGGGCTTTCGGCATGACCGCATTGTGGGAAATCCAGCAAGATGTCATTGATGAAAAGATTGGACAGCTGAAAGATTCCGAAGTCGCATACGGTGACCTTTTGAATGAGATTTTAATTTATCAAGGAAAAATTGCGGGCACTACAGAACAATTGCAGCGAAAACATGCTTATGTGTTGAAGAAACTTGGCGATAGCCATTTGGTGCAAACATCGCTTCCACGTCACACTGAAAAAAAGAGAGATATTGGCGAAATTCACTCTGAGAAAAATATTAAATTTCGCCAGTCTTTGCGGATTCCTCTGGCTCAGATCGACTCCGAACTTGAGCAGATTACGGAAATGACAAACCACCTTGAAAATTCGCTATTGAAGGTAAAAGTGAGGCTGGCACGCGCTGAATTCGAACGCGGAAGTTATTCAAAACGCGGCGGTTCAATGCAGGATCAAATCTTTGACCTGCGGGATCAATTGGTAGAGTCGCGTGCGCGAGCTGCTCGTCTGGATCTAATGAATAACGATCTGGATAGAAATTTGCAGAGTGCACGTGAAAGTCATGCGCACATCGTTCAGGAGCGTAGTGTTTTAGAATGGCGGAAGCGTGAGCTGGAGAAAAAATTATTGTCAGCGCAAAGTCATATTGATGGTCTTGAGAGAGATTTTAGCGCTGTGATAGAAACACTTGAGCAGACCACGGGTGGGCGTGCTGAAGACAGGATAGACATGCTGCCTGGAATGCCCCTAAGAGAGCGCGCAAAATTTTTTCTCGACGAACTCGCGAACCTACATAATTCTCAAGAAGTTGTTTTAGAGCAACTTAGAGAGCGGACTAGCAGCGATGTTAAGGATGCGGAACGTATAATTAAAATGTCAGGGCTTGACCTTGATAAAGTTCTAAAGCTCGCAGGAGTTGCGCCGAACGGTAGAGGTGGCCCTGCGATCGGTGTCACCGAGAATGGCGTTGGCACTTTGAAATCGGCGCTCGTATCAACGTTGGACGATGTTGAAGGCCACATCTTAAGATGGGAGGCACTCAAATCCATTCTTAAATCACTACCGCTAATTTCACCTATTGATCATTACCATTTGGCGAGCCGCTTCGGGAAACGTCGAGACCCATTCACCAAAAGGCGGTCCATGCATTATGGCCTGGACTTAGCAGGTTGGAATAGGTCACCTGTTTTTGCAACAGCTGAGGGTGTCGTTGTATTTTCTGGCAGAAAAGGGCGCTTTGGTCGGATGGTGGAAGTTGATCACGGCAATGGTTTGAGAACCCGCTACGCACACCTTTTCAAGACGTCGGTCAGGAAAGGGCAAAAAATTGGCCATCGTCATCAAATCGGATTGCTCGGCAATACAGGGCGAAGTACTGGCCCGCACGTGCATTACGAAGTCCTTTTTAATGGGAAGCAAATTGATCCCCTAAAATTCATCAAGGCAGGCAGAAATGTTTTCAAAGAGCCAAAAGCCGGAGACCATTTTGAGTCAAAGCGTGGAAAAAACGCCGACAAAGGCTAAGGTCCCCTCAATTATCAGCGCGGATCTTCATATTGTTGGCAATTTAAAAGCCGATAGTGATATTCAGATTGATGGCATTGTTGATGGGGATGTCGAAAGTAAACTTTTGACGGTTGGTGAGACTGCCACAGTGAACGGATGTATTGAAGGTGAAGTCATTCGGGTCGCTGGCACTGTCAGCGGGGAAATTACCGGCCGGATCGTTGAGCTTACCAAAAGCGCCCGTATTACTGGCGATATCAATCATCACAGCTTGGCGATCGAGGCTGGTGCTTTTGTCCAAGGGTTTTGTCGCAGGATCAATCCTAAGCGGAACGATGCCCATACGGTCCTCGAAGGCGCAAAGCCTAATCTTATGGTAGCTGAAACACATTCCGAAGAGCATGCAAAAGACAACTCGGACGGAAAAGGCGTCAAAGCCAAATCAGCCGCTAGTTAAATTTCATTCAGAAAGATATCAATCGCGGAAGATACCTCGTCTTCCATAAGCGAAGGTGTATGTCCTGCGCCTGCGACTGTGATGGCTGTGAGAAACGGATGGCATTCAGTCATCTTTAATACTGTTGCAATTTTTAGAATGTGGGAATTCGCACCATGCAATAGAAGCGTAGGTTTTGTTCGTATTGCCTGAAATAAAGTCCATAATTCGGCACTGTCGGCCGGTGTTCTCAATGGCTCAATAATGTGGGGGTCCCAATCGATGTGCAGAAGACCATCTTTACCTCTGTGGAATGTGCCTTCAGTCGCAATGCGCCACTCTTCGGCTGTACGGAATGAGAGCCCTGGCAACATTTTCTTGAGTGCCATGGTTGCTGCAGGCCAGTCGGGTTGAGGATTGTCTCGCCCTAGATAGGTTAGAATTTGTCGTAAACCATCGCCGCCGATATCCGGGCCTATATCGTTCAATACCACACCCTGTAAAGAGCTAGGCTTTAAAACACCTAAGGCCATGGATAACAATCCGCCCATAGATGTACCTATAGCAACAAACTTTTGAAGATTGGCTGCAACCAATAAATGTCGGACATCATCTAAGAGTTTTTTTGGATTATAGTTTGCTGGGTCATTGTCATACTCCGACCGCCCGCGACCTCTATAGTCCGGGCAGACAATGCGACGTTTTAGCCTAAGTCTCATCGCGAGTTCATGAAAATCCCGGCTATTACGGCTTAGTCCAGGCAGGCAAAGAATTGGCGTTGCTAATGCAAGAGGATCGCCATAATCGCGATAATACAGGGATTTACCATCACTGGTTGTGTATCGCCGCTCGATATACGTGCCCAATCTGCTAAAACCCCTAAATCGATAACAATCCACTTAGCATTATAAATTGCGTATTGAAATCGCCGTGGAATTTTTCGCGGCGGAATGAAAATTGGTGAGCTTGCTACATGCGATATGGTTGTAACTGAAAATCATTGTTTTTTGATCCTGGCCATTTGTTCGATTGTTAATGCTAATTTTGATTAGGGGTTTGTGGCATATAGACCTTGTTCAATGGGTGCAGAGAGATCAAGCGACAAACCTTTACCGCTGCCACGACCGCGGTACACCGTAAAGTTTTCAAGCACTCTCTGTACATAATTTCGAGTCTCATAGAACGGAATGGATTCGATCCAGTCTATTGTATGCTCCGCTGAACGATTAGGGTCGCCGAATTTCTTTCGCCAACGATTAACGCGTGCAGGACCAGCGTTATATGCTGCAAGAGCTAGGACAGGCGATCCGTTATACTCTTCCAGCATTTGGTGAAGGTATGCACGACCAATTTTAACGTTGTATCCAGGGTCGCGAGTCAAGCGCACGCGCGAGTAGGAAATATTTAACTTGCGAGCAATGCGGATCGCGGTGCCTGGCATTAATTGCATCAGGCCGCGGGCACCAGCTCGGCTGATCGCCTTTGGGTCAAAAGCGCTTTCTTGGCGAATTACGGCCTGAACGAAGGCTTGGTCAGGCGCGTCATTTAATGTTTTGCCGAGATCAGGATAACCCAGTTGGCTCAAAAAAACACCTTCACGCAGGGCTCGTTTCGACACATGAATTGCCAAGTCTTGCCGTTTTAAATCTGTGGCTAAATCGGCAATTAAGGCGAGCGTGATGGGTGTGGGTGATTGGCGAGCAAGTTGTCGAAGGAAAGGATCAATCCTGCTCCCACGCCCAATTTGTCCCAGCATTCGGATGAGGCGCACGAGTTCGAGTTTAGCGAATGCGGTTCGCTCATTGATGCTCGGCCTTGGCTCTGTTGGAAAATTTGGTTGTTGCGCTGCAGGCAGCTCGGTGGCTGCCAGTTGCCCGTAAAAGGAGGTTACATGACGAGCGGCTAAAGCATACCATCTCTGAGATATTTCAATTTTCCCGCCAAATTCCGCGGCGCGGCCGGCCCAATAGGCAGCTCGTGCTTTACTGACGGGAAATGAGACGTTTTCGAACATCCGTTTGAAATGATCGAATGCCTCGGAATACTTGTGAAGACCGCGCAAAGCGATCCAGCCAGAAAGCCATTCAGCTTCAGCCATTGGCAGGCCGCTGATATGTCCATGTGCACGGACGAGGTCGTAAGCTTTCTGCTTTCGCTCTTTGCCCAATAGCCAGCGAGTCAGTAAACGCCGTTCAATCCACCATTTCTTCGCAGCTTTGACCGGCTTATCTATTTGCTCCAATAGTTCAATAGCCGTTTCATATAGTTGGTTTTTCCGCCGCCAACGGATGCGCTCGTAGACTAACCCTGGATCATCGATCAGGCTTCTTGGCACTTTTGAAATAGCGTAGTCGACACCAGGTTGGCGTTTCATCAATGCGATTCGCGCGAGACCAAGCGATTGGTATTCGTGCGACATCTGCCGCAGTTGCCGCTTCGCACCTTTCGCTCGCCGATCCCAAAGTAATCTGTTTAAGCGGGCTATGTGGTCCTCCGGACGCAAAAGTTTACTATATTGTCTCCTGAATTGCGTTTCGATGGTGCGCTTCATATTGAGGTTAACCCAGGCGAGTCTCGCTACGTCTTTTGCCTCATCGAACCGCCGCTCAGCCAATAGGATGCGGGTTAGATGATAAGCTCCAGAGCCGGTGAGTGGCTCTCGCGCTCCAAACCACCTTAGGACATCTTCAGTCGAGGTCTTTTTCGTAATTTCAGCCTCGGCACGTCGGCTCATTTTTATTTGATAGGGCCAGTGGGGGTTGGCATTTATAAAGGTTACAATTTCACGGAAAGTGAGCTCTGTTTTGTTGTCGCAGATCCGCATCCATTCTAGCGCTTTAATGGGCAATCGGTGCTTTACTTTTTTGACCTCCCGTTGAGACGCTCTCCAATTACCATTATCGGCATGCTTAAATGCGCGTTTATAGGCGGCCTTATCCTCCAGCGAGAGGTATTTCGCCGAAGCCGCCACTGTGTAAAAAAATAAAGGCACGAAGCAGCATAGGAAGCTAAATTTTACCTTTGGTGACAAGGTATTAGACTATACTTGTGGCTGAACTATATAGAGGCTACTTGATTTGGACTCGCGCAACAAGGGGTGTATGAGACTCTATGTGCTTGGCCTGCATCCCAACATGGGTTTATTGTATGAGTTGCAAACTAAAAAAAGCGATACAGGGAGTGAGGCCATGTTCAAGGGCTCTATTACGGCGTTGATAACGCCGTTCAAGAATGGCGAGGTTGACGAGGCTGGGTTTCAATCTTTTGTCGATTGGCAAATTAATGAGGGTTCGCATGGCGTTGTGCCGGTAGGTACGACTGGCGAATCGCCAACGCTGAGCCACGAGGAACACAAACGTGTTGTCGAATTGTGCATAGATGTCGCGAAGGGACGTGTTCCAGTTATCGCGGGTGCGGGCTCCAATTCAACTGACGAGGCCATCGATTTTACAAAACATGCGAAGGAAGCCGGTGCGGACGGCGTCCTGCACGTGTGTCCGTATTACAATAAGCCAACACAGGAAGGGCTCTTTTTGCATTTTAAAGAGATTGCAGAAAGCACCGACATCCCGGTGATCATTTATAATATTCCGGGAAGGTCCGTTGTCGATATGTCTGTGGAAACGATGGCAAAACTCTCGAACTTGACTAATATTGTTGGTGTCAAGGATGCCACCTGCGATTTGGCGCGGCCGCTAAATAGCCGTCTCGAATGCAAAGATGGCTTCGTCCAGTTGTCCGGTGAGGACGCGACCATTGGCGCGTTTCTTGGACAGGGCGGTGACGGTTGTATTTCGGTTACGTCGAATGTTGCACCGAAGTTATGCTCGGAAATGCATGAGGCATGGCAATTGCGCGACCTTGATACGTTCGAGGATCGAAGAGACCGCCTGGCACCGTTACACGATGGATTGTTCTGCGAAACTAGCCCGGCGCCAGTGAAATATGCCGCGCATTTGATCGGAAAGTCTGATCCTAAGTGTCGTCTTCCAATTGCACCGTTGTCGGATAAAGGTCAAGAGACGGTCCGGAATGCTATGGTGAAAGTGGGTTTGATAAACTAGGAGCCACCCCCGCTCACTCGGATAACTGGGCTCAAGTTTAATTTTGGAGCGAAGACAATGGCTGCCAAATACGGGGCTAGTGCAACGGTAGCGCAAAATCGTCGTGCCAATTTTGACTATTTCATCGAGGATAAGGTTGAAGCTGGCATCGTCTTGATGGGTACTGAAGTAAAATCCTTGCGTGAGAACAGCGCCAGCATTGTTGAGGCCTATGCGGGTCCGAAAGAAGGTGCGATTTACCTCATCAACGCAAATATTCCAGAATATCAGCAAGCTGGCGTCAAAATGAATCACGATCCAAAACGGCCACGAAAGCTGCTACTTCATAAACGCGAGCAAGAACGTCTGATGGGGCAGGTCCGGCGGGGCGGCTATACGTTGGTTCCGATGCGTTTATACTTTAATAATCGCGGCATTGCTAAATGTGAGCTGGGATTGGCTAAAGGAAAAAAACAGCATGACAAGCGCCAGACACAGCGCGATCGTGATTGGCAGCGTCAAAAGTCACGCATTCTGAGGAATAGTGATATTTAAGGAATAAAATGGGTAAACTTTTGACAGAAGGTGAAGTTGCGCAATACCGTCGGGACGGATTTCTTTTTCCCAAACGCCTATTACGGGCAGAAGCAGCGGCAAACTATTTGTCCGAGCTTGAAAGTTATGAAGCGAAAACCGGCGGTCCGGTCAATGGCAAGTGGCGGTACAAATCGCACCTCGTATTTACTTGGATCAACGAGTTAATGCGATCGCCGAAAATACTCGATGCTGTGGAAGATTTGCTTGGACCAAATTTGATGATCTGGTCGAGTCACCTTTACCCAAAGGAGCCAGGTGACGGTCGGTTTATTTCTTGGCATCAGGATTCGGCCCATTGGGGTCTTGATAGTGACCAAATTCTGACCGTATGGATTGCTTTAACGGAGGCGAGTAAGGCAAACGGTTGCATGCAAATGCTTCCGGGCAGCCATACTGGCGGTTTAGCTCCTCACCGTGACACCTGGGATGCAAATAACATTTTGACTCGAGGTCAGACAATCGATGCTGATATCGATGAGTCTGAGGCTGTTTGGGCCGTCTTGCAACCGGGTGAGGTCTCGCTCCACCACGTTGACATGTGGCACGCTTCCAAACCTAACAAAACGAATAATCGGCGCGTAGGTGTAGCGTTTCGCTATATCACACCAGCTGCCCGTCAGGAACGGGTTAATACGGACTTTGCGACCTTATTGAGGGGTGAGGACAAATATGGCCACTTTCAGGCGGAAGTGCCTCCTGTCGCAACAATGCATCCTGATGCTGTGGCGGAGCATCAACGTATCGCAAACATTCAAGGGCAAATCTATTTAAGCGGCACTGATCGTGCAGGCGTCAGCGGCTTAATTGAAACTAACGAAGCAAGATAGAAATTTGTTATCTTCACGGCCATACTGATGAAGCCTCAAGGGTTTAGAAGTATTTTAGTTAGGCTTAATCTTGACGGGCTTAAGTAGCGATGTCTCCGGGGTATGATCGGAATCACTATTTCACGGTCAAACCCGAATCTACAGGGAAGATCTGGCCCGTTACTAGGCGGGATTCGTCAGAGGCGAGATAAACCGCCATCTGCGCTATATCGAGCGCTTCACCAAAACCAAGTACATGCATGGATTCGAGCTTTTCCCGAATTTCGGAGTCTTTGAATAACTTCTTTACCCGTTCAGTTAGGATGACAGTTGGTGCAATGGCGTTTACTCTAATATTATACTTGCCATATTCGACGGCGGTTGAACGTGTGATAGCGGCAATTCCACCTTTTGCCGCCGTGTAGGCGTCGCGCCCGGGAAACGCCATTAGAGCAACGACCGAAGACATATTTATAATTGATCCCCCGCCGTTCGCTTGCATCGCCGGAATGGCGTGACGGCACCCAAGGAATGTGCCGTAAAGATCAAGAGTGATTGCCCGCCAGAATTCCTTATCGGGCACATCCGCTATTGGACCGTCGTCGCTAGTAGAGCCGCCGGCATTGTTATGTAAGATATCGAGTTTACCGAATTTTTCCGTCGCGGTCGCAACTGCTAACGATACACTTCCGTCGTCGGTCACGTCCGTGTGAACGAAAACCGCTTTGCCACCGCTGTTGCCTGCGGCATTGTTGGCGATACTAGCCGAAGTAGTACCGGCCGCTTCATCGATATCGGCGATTATGACCTGAGCACCTTCTTCAACGTATCGCGTTGCAGTAGCGCGACCGATACCTCCACCACCGCCAGTCACTAATGCCACTTTGCCGTCTAACCGTCTCATTACCGTTCTCCGTTAAGCCTAATCAAAATGAAAATTTAGTTTAAAGGCCCTGTTGTGAAGGGTTCAAATCAGTCTCGCGTATGTCGAAAATTAAAGTATGATGTGACAGAAGGAACATTTACCATGCATGATGAAATTCAAAGTAGATCCGAAAGTGCCGAAGACCATTTCATCCGAGATCCGGCTTACGAAACAGTAGAACGCAATAATTTTCAGGCTATGATCGATGTCGATCGATACGGCCGTCGGTCACATGATTTCGACGCTATAATCTCTGCGACGCATGATCATTTCTGGGACCCAAACGACAAAAGTTACGTCGATTTTGATCTACCATTTGATATGGAGGGAGAATACCTAATGCCGCCGGAGCGCATTCAAGAACTGCGCGGCGCGGTCCTCGACAGGCTTGATCAAGGACAGCAAATTAAGCTTGGTAACGAGATTATGCGTTGGCAGATTTCGAATATTATTCATGGTGAACAGGGGGCCTTGAACCTCTCGACCGGATTAGCTGATATCTTGTTGGATCCCGGTGCGCAGGAATACGCAACAAATCAGGCGCGGGAAGAAGCTCGGCATGTAACCGGTTTCTCATATTATTTGAAATCCCGCTGGGGTGCTGCTTATCCCGTGGGCGAAGTACTTGGCCACCTCCTCGAGGATTTAATTAAAACACCCATTGTATACAAGAAATTGGTTGGTATGCAGATGCTACTTGAAGGTTTGGCGATGGGTGCTTTTGCAAATCTGCATAAGCACAGTAGGGATCCAGTTCTACGCCGATTGGTGCAGTTGGTTATGACGGATGAAGCTTTTCATCATAAATTTGGCAAGATTTGGGCTGATAAAACGATTACTAATCTGTTACCGGATGAGCGCAACCGTGTCGAAGATTGGGCGGCTGAGTGTTTCGAATCCTTACTCTTCAACCTCGTAAATATCCGGCAAAAACGGATGGTTTACGAGCGGTTTGGCCTTGATTGGAAATGGGTACGGGATTCGGTTCGCGAGACCTACGACGATGATGAGCGCCGCAATGAGTTAAAGGACGGTAACAATGTCTTCCGCGTGTTAGCCAAGACTCTGATTTCGGCGGGCATTATCACAGAACGTACGTCATATGTTTACGCCGAGTGGGTGAATATGAAGGAGCTTTATAGTGAGAGCCAAGAAATACCTGGAGCCGCCGCGGTAATGGATGGAATTGAAGATCTCCGTCGGATCAATTCTCAGCGTAAGGTCATCGGGCAAAAATTCTAATTAATCGAGGTGATCTCGGATTGTTTTGAAGACACCGTGGAACATCTCTTCGGTCAGTCTGCCTGTGTTGGTGTTGTAGCGTGAGCAGTGGTAGCTATCGATGAGCAAAAGGCCGCCTGGTAGGGCATGCTCGGCGGCGTGACTGAACTTGTAGGTGGCTTGTTTGAGGCCGAGTGTGCGGAGGACTGAAGTGTGTGCTATGGACCCTAAGGCGAGGATCACCTCGAGGTTTCTCATCGCAGCTATCTCGGCCTCGAGGAATGGTCGGCAAGCATTCATCTCGGCACTTACCGGTTTATTCTCCGGTGGCACGCAACGAACCGCATTGGTGATTCGACAGTTTTTTAGCTTAAGTTTGTCATCTGGCATTGCGCCGTAAGTGCCGCGCGCAAATCCAAATGTTGAGATTGTAGGATAAAGGAGATCACCCGCATAATCACCTGTAAACGGACGCGCCGTGCGGTTCGCTCCTTTTAGGCCAGGGGCCAAGCCGACTATTAGGAGGGCGGAGCTAAGGGACCCAAAACTGTTGACGGGTGCATTGTGAAACTTCGGATAGATCTGGCGGTTTTTATGGCGATATTTTACGAGTCGTGGACAATGGTCACATTCACTGTCCGGCAGTGAGAGAGACGCGGCGCTAGCCATTAGACAGTTTCAATAATTGGATCATCATCGTATTCTTCATAATAATCATCGTCTGGGCCCTCGTCTTCCATGCCCTCGGAGTGCGGTTGATGTGCGCGGCTTATTTCTTTTGCCAGCTCATGCAATTCTATGAAATCGTCAGCCTGCCGGCGCAGTTCGTCTGCGACCATTGGGGGTGTGGACTTAACTGTACTTACAACGCTAACCCGAACACCCTTTCGTTGGACAACCTCTACTAGGCGACGAAAATCACCGTCGCCTGAGAACAAAACGATGTGATCCAAATGCGGCGCCATTTCAAGCATATCGATCGCCAACTCGATATCCATATCGCCTTTTATCTTGCGTCGACCAAGTGAGTCGGTGAATTCCTTTGCTGGCTTAGTCACCATGGTAAAACCGTTGTAGTCCAGCCAGTCGACCAACGGCCGGATTGGGGAATATTCCTGATCTTCTACGACCGCAGTGTAGTATAGCGCTCGGACTAGACGGCAACGCTCGCGGAAGAGCTCAATTAAACGTTTATAATCTATATCAAAACCAAGCGAACGAGCTGCAGCGTAAAAATTTGCGCCGTCAATAAACAATGCGATTTTTTCATCTTCTTTAAAATGTAAAGTCATTTAAGAATCCACCATTATTTTTAAGTATTTCTATCAAGTTCGGGCATAATATTGGATAGGCTACGATAAGTTATTGCGATAGATGAATAGTTAGGCAGCACGTATGGTGCGTGCAAGGGCTGCCTCAGAATATTTCATGAAGATAAGGACGAAATGTCTAACCAGCTGTATTGATTGCATTATCCAAAAATTTTTGCTTGTAACTATCCATGCTAACCTTATAGTTACAATCTTATCCTATTTACAATGTTAGTGAGCGAGTTTTCATGGCCCGTGTAACCGTCGAGGACTGCGTAGAGCGCATTCCCAATCGATTTGAGCTTGTAATGTTAGCGGCGAAGCGCAGTCGTGAAATTGCTTCTGGAGCCGAACTTACTGTTGAGCGGGACAACGACAAAAATCCAGTTATTTCATTGCGGGAAATCGCTGATGAAACAGTACCGCTCGATGATCTGCGCGAGGAGCTTGTTCGCGGTCTGCAGAAGCACATAGAAGTTGATGAGCCGGAAGAAGATGACGAAATTGAAATGATGACGGCGGCATCTTTGGCGAATGAAGTAGGTATGGAAGCTGCAGCGGCTGGTGTCGGTGCTGATTCTTCGGAAAAGAATGTTCCTGACTTCGGTGGGGATGACGTTCACGAGGATTAAACCGTCCACTCAGCGATCTTTGGGTTAAACTCCTAAAGACACCCCGGCATTGTGCTGAAGGAGATGGCCGGCATGATGCGTCAATTTCAACTTGTAGAAAAAGTTCGGAGTTACGACCCGAGTGCAGATGAAGAGGCGCTAAACCGCGCCTATGTTTTTTCAATGAAGGCACATGGCACGCAGCAGCGTGCATCGGGTGACCCTTATTTTTCGCACCCGGTGGAAGTCGCCGGAATTCTCTCAGAAAAAAAACTAGATACCGCATCAATCGTCACCGGTCTTTTGCACGATACGGTCGAAGATACCGTTGCGACATTGGAGGATATAGAAAGTCTCTTCGGAAATGAAATTGGTCGTTTGGTGGATGGGGTCACTAAACTTGGTCAATTGGAGTTGCAGTCAGACAAAACTAAACAGGCTGAAAATTTTCGCAAACTTCTCTTGGCCATGTCAGAGGATATCCGTGTTCTCTTGGTAAAACTAGCGGACCGCCTGCATAACATGAGAACCCTTTCTTACATCTCGAGTTCTGAAAAACGGGTTCGGATTGCGCGCGAGACCATGGATATCTATGCGCCGCTTGCTGAGCGGATCGGTATTCGCGATTGGAAAGATGAACTGGAAGACCTGGCATTCATGGAGTTGAATGCTGATGCTCGGGATTCAATATTAAATCGACTAGGGTTTTTGCGTGAGGAAGGTGAAGATTTGGTTGGTCAAGTTGCCAAGGAGTTCGAAGAAACCTTGGTAGCCTCAGGCATCGAAGCGCGGGTTCTCGGGCGCGAAAAAAAAGCCTACTCTATATGGCGCAAGATGCAACGTCGTGATGTCGAGTTTGGACAGCTTTCAGATATTGTGGCTTTTAGGATCATTGTCGGAGGTGTCGAGGATTGTTACCGGACGCTTGGAATTATTCACAATCGGTATCAGGTCGTTCCGGGTCGCTTTAAAGATTACATATCGATTCCCAAACCTAACGGCTACAGTTCAATACACACAGGTGTTATGGGACCGCAAATGCAAAGAGTCGAAGTGCAGATTCGCACACAGTCAATGCATGAAATTGCGGAACTCGGTGTTGCAGCGCATTGGCACTATAAACAAGGCGACTCAGATCTGGTTAAAGAGGGGCGGCAGTACCGCTGGCTCCGAGAGCTTTTGGAGATCCTTGAGCACGCTGTGGAACCCGAAGAATTCCTTGAGCATACAAAACTCGAAATGTTTGCCGATCAGGTTTTTTGCTTCACGCCTAAAGGTGATCTGTTCGCGATGCCGTTCGAGGCGACGCCTGTGGATTTTGCTTATGCGGTTCACACCGATGTTGGGAACACCTGTGTCGCGGCAAAGATCAACGGTCGGATTATGCCCCTTAGGACGCGCTTGAAGAATGGAGACCAAGTAGAAATTACAACCTCAAAAGCACAGACTCCCTCGCCTGCGTGGGAGGCTTTTGTTGCCACGGGTAAGGCGCGTGCGTGCATCCGCCGATTTATTCGAAGTCAGCGGCTAGAGCAATATGAAAGCCTCGGTCGTGAAATTGTCGAGAAAGCATTTAGTCGAGACGGATACGAATTGAGTGGCAAGGCAATCAAAGGCATTTTGAATAAACTCGGTGTTGAGAACGAAACGGAACTTTATGCAGCTGTTGGCGAAGGGCAGTTGACAGGGCGTGATGTGTTGGCGGCAGTCTATCCAGGCGCCAAGCGGCGTGACGGTCAGAAGAAAATGATTTTGCCGGAAGAAGCCCGTTCAAAGCAAAGGAAAAAGTCTCATGCTATTCCAATCAAGGGACTAATTCCTGGCATGGCCGTTCATTTCGCTGGCTGTTGTCACCCTCTGCCGGGTGACCGGATTGTAGGCATCGTGACAACAGGGAAAGGCGTTACCATACATACTATTGATTGCGAGACGCTGGAAGCTTTTCAGGAAGCACCGGAACGTTGGATCGATGTGGCTTGGGAGAGAGAAGCGTCGGACCAATTTCAGCACACTGCGCGCATTCATACCATTCTCTCGAATATGCCAGGAAGTCTCGGAACTTTATCCACTGTGATTGGCCGAGATGGCGGTAATATCTCGAACCTGAAGGTGACCAATCGTTCCATTGACTTCTTTGAATTGTTAGTCGACATCGAGGTTTTGGACGTTAAACAATTAACCGATATCATTGCTGCCTTACGTGCCAGTTCGGTCATCCATGCAGTAGAGCGTCAACGCGGCTGAGGGTTAAAAGGAGAATCGATGGACGAAAAACGTTACCTCAGGCTAGGTGTCAATATAGACCATGTTGCGACGGTCCGAAACGCCCGTGGCATTGCACATCCTGACCCGATCCGAGCGGCTTTACTGGCGGCGGAAGCCGGAGCAGATGGCATAACAGCGCACCTTCGGGAAGATCGTCGCCACATCTTAGATGATGATATAAAGCGGTTAATGAGGGAGCTAGAACTCCCGCTCAACTTTGAAATGGCGGCGACTGATGAAATGCGGAGCATCGCAATACGGCATAAACCGCATGCCGCATGTATTGTACCAGAAAAACGCGAGGAGCTGACGACAGAAGGTGGGTTAGACGCCGTGAAAGGGTATAATTACCTCGTGCCATACGTTGGCGAGCTCGTGGATGCGGGCATTCGCGTCTCTCTTTTCATTGATCCGGAGAAAGATCAACTGGATGCCGCCGCGTCAGTTGGGGCTCCGGTGGTAGAGCTTCATACCGGAAAATATTGCGAAGTTGAAAAGGGAGCAGCGCGTGACGCAGAATTGAGCCGCATACAAAAAGCGGCGACGTATGCGGAGGCCATTGGTCTCGAATGTCACGCAGGTCATGGCTTAGCTTATGACACAGTTGAGCCTATTGCTAAAATTCGAGAAATTGTTGAGCTCAATATTGGACATTTTCTAATTGGCGAAGCGATCTTTGGCGGGCTCATGGTTGCTATCAAGAAGATGCGGTCTTTAATGGACAGCGCACGGACTCGCGTATAGGGAGGGTAGTGACTTTAATGATAATCGGGATTGGCAGTGATCTCATCGATATCCGGCGTATTGAGAAGACGCTCGAACGCTTTTCTGATCGGTTTCAAAGTCGAATTTTTACCGAAGTCGAACGTAAAAAATCCGACCAGCGCGTTAACCGAGCTGCTAGTTATGCCAAACGCTTTGCCGCCAAAGAGGCGTGTTCGAAAGCGTTAGGGACCGGCTTCCGGCGCGGTGTTTTTTGGCGTGATCTCGGTGTGGTGAATTTGAAGTCGGGTAAGCCGACGATGGCTCTAACAGGAGGTGCTAAGACACGGCTGGATTCGCTTATTCCTAAAGGCCTAATGCCGCAGATCGATCTTACAATCACGGATGATTTTCCGCTCGCACAGGCAGTGGTCATAATTTCGGCGGTACCGTTGGAATACGATTCAGGCATCACGTAAGTTTTTAAACTGAATTTGCTATAATATTGACCTGCTCTTCCTTAACCGCAGTATTGGTCAAAATTTTGTTAGCTATTTCGTCGGGAGGCTTTCTATATTTTTGCAACGTGTTTTTAGAGTCCCGCAGAGACTACGTTCCATCGAAAAGTAACTTCATAATGCCCCCCGCACTGGCATGGCGGTTCGTGGAATCACAGCGCCTGGGTACATGATGACAGTCCGGGCTAGGTCATTGGCAAAAGCTGCTGCACATTTGGGCTCTATACCATCTAAACGTTTGGCCAAATAGGCAGCGTTAAAGGAGTCGCCGGCTCCGGTTGTATCGATAGGTTCGTCAGGCGTGGTTGCGACCATGACGCGACTCCCCCGAGACGAGACCATGCAGCCTCGTTCACCCATCTTCACGGCGATTTCACTAACTCCGAGATGGTGCAGGTAATCTGCACAAGCGTCTGCATCTTTGATTCCAAATAACTGCTGATCATCATCAAATGTCGGTAACGCAATATCTGTTATGCGCAGAAAATTTGTTATGTTTGATTGCGCGGTTACTAAGTCGGGCCAACCCGACGTTCGATAGTTGCTATCGAAGGCGATTAAACTTCCAGCTGCCCGCGCTTTTTTGAGAAATTCGCTCAACTTCTCTCGCCCTGCATCGTTGTAAAGTGAAATTGAGATACCGCTCAGATATATTAGCTTATACTGGGGCAAGCCCTCCAAAATTAGTTTCGCTTTGGGTGAAGAAAAAAGATCACGAGCAGGCGCTTGGTCACGCCAGTAGTGGAAGTGCCTTTCGCCTCTTGCGTCAGTCTGAATTGCATAAATCCCTGGGAGTCGAGATGGCATCCGGATTACGGAATTGGTGTTGATCCCTTCGGATTGCCATTTATCGACCATCCAGTCGCTATATGTGTCATCGCCGAGCGCTGTGTGATAATCTACCGTTTGGCCTAGCCGTGCCAAATATATGGCCGTGTTTAGGGTGTCGCCACCAAAAGAGAGAGTCATTTGGTCGAAAGTCTTTCCGCTCAATTCGAGCATACATTCGCCGATACAGGCGATTTTTTTTTCGTAATAACGTGACCTCTTCATGACCTGAAACCTTATAAATATTAGAACTGTAACTGTTTGCGATTATTTTTTGGAAACTAAAAGAAGTGGATTACTTTTGAACTCTTTCGGCAATGTGCCACGCGCTTGACTAAAGAGACTCCGGCGACCAAATTGGCGCGACCTTCGAAATGGCTTCGGAGCTAGCGGAAGAGCGTGTATGGATTCTGAGAATGCAGATAACCCCAAAAAGGCGGAGCCGAAAGGCTTTCGGGCCAAGTTAGCGGGTGTAATTGAGCTCATTCGCACTGTGGTTTATGCCATCGTAATCGCCGTATGTATACGTACATTTGCCTATGAGCCGTTTAGTATTCCATCAGGATCAATGATACCAACGTTGTTAATCGGCGATTATCTTTTTGTTTCGAAATTTTCATATGGTTACAGTAGGCATTCTTTGCCATTCAGCCTACCGTTATTCGAAGGACGGGTATTAGGCACCTCGCCGAAGCGCGGTGATGTTGCCGTCTTCAAGTTTCCTGTCCAAGGCAATAGCAATTATGGCAAGGATTACATCAAAAGAATTATAGGACTACCGGGCGATCGTGTCCAAGTCCTTCGCGGTTTTTTGCACATCAATGGCAAGCCAGTAAGACGCCTCAAGATTGAAGATTTCAAATTTCCTGACGGTTTCTATTCTGGCGATCGAGTTGCGCAATATATCGAGACATTGCCAAATGGATCCCGCCACCGACTGATTGAAATGTTTGGAGACCGGCTGGGTGACGATGGGGACCGGGCGAATTACGATAATACGCGTGAATGGCTCGTGCCTGCCAACCATTATTTTGTAATGGGCGATAATCGTGATAATTCGTCTGATAGTAGGGCGGGCTGGACAGTGCCGGTGGAAAATTTAGTTGGGCGTGCGGAATTTTTATTTTTTTCGAAACCAGCGGAATCTTGGATCTTCGAAATTTGGAATTGGCGGTTCTCACGCGTGTTCCATGGAATTGAATAGGCGACAAAATTTGATTCCCAGTCGCGTAATTTCTAACAACGAGCTATAACTCGCTGTATGGACAAGCTCCTCAAGAATACACTTGGCTATGAATTCACCTCAATGGCGTTGCTCAATCAGGCTTTGACACATCGAAGTTTAGCAATGGCGCCTCAAGCGAGCTATGAGCGGCTGGAATTTTTAGGCGATCGAATTCTTGGTTATATTATCGCCGACTTATTGCTTGACGCTTTTCCCGATGAGCAGGAAGGGTCGTTGTCCAAACGTCATGCAGACCTGGTTCGGCGTGAAACCCTGGCGGAGGTGGCTTGCCAGGCGAAGTTGGGCGAGCATATCCACATGAGCCGGGGCGAGGCAGACGCCGGAGGCCGCAATAGCCAAGCTATATTGTCAGATGTTTGTGAATCGTTGATAGCAGCAATTTATCGAGATGGGGGCATCGAACCTGCTCGTCGGTTCATTGAAAAATATTGGCATGAAAGACTGCATGTGTCGAGCGCGCCACCCGAGGACGCGAAAACGAAACTTCAAGAATGGGCACAAGGCAGGGGGTTCCCACTCCCTGATTATAAGGTTGTGGGACGGGAAGGCCCAGACCATGCTCCGACCTTTACCATCCGCCTTTCGGTTCAAGGGCGAGATCCTGTCGTTGGTGTAGGTGGCTCGAAACGTGCGGCTGAACGTGCTGCTGCAGGTATACTTTTAGACAAAATCTCAGCCAATGGCTGAATCATCAAAATCGCGTTGTGGGTTCGTTGCTGTGCTCGGTGCGCCGAACGCCGGGAAATCGACTTTGGTCAATGAGTTGGTAGGGGCCAAGGTCAGCATCGTTACACACAAGGTGCAGACCACCCGCATTCGCATCATGGGTATTGCCAAAAAAGAAGAATGTCAGATTGTATTTATCGATACTCCAGGGATTTTTGAACCGCGTCGCCGATTGGACCGTGCGATGGTCGAGGCTGCCTGGCAGGGGGCGAACGATGCAGATCGTATTATGTTAATTGTGGATGCTAAACGTGGAATGAACCGAGACACGGTGCGTATTCTTAAAGGATTAGAAAACTCGAATCAGATGGCTGTCTTGGTACTAAACAAAATTGATCTTGTTAAACGTGAAGAATTATTGGCGGTCGCTGCCGAGTTTAATACTATGAAAAATTTTGAAGAAACCTTCATGATTTCCGCACTTAGAGGGGATGGTGTTGCCGATATACTTAGCCATCTTGTGGGCTCTCTTCCAGAGGGGCCGTGGATGTTTCCGGAAAACCAAATTTCGGACTTGCCTCAGCGTCTTATGGCGGCAGAGGTGACGCGAGAGTATTTGTTTCTGCAAACGCATCAGGAAGTGCCCTATTTGACGACAGTAGAAACTGAACTTTGGGAAGAATTCAAAGACGGTAGTATAAAAATCGAACAAACGATTTACGTTCAGCGCGACTCTCAAAAGGCAATTATACTTGGTAAAAAGGGTACGCGTTTGCGCGACATTGGTGCTTCGGCGCGTCAGGAATTGTCGGTTATGTTTGGCTGCAAGGTTCACCTTTTTATACGTGTGAAAGTGCGTGACAAATGGATGGACGATCGCTCCTTATACAGGGCTTGGGGTTTGAACTTTAATGCCTAGGTGCTAGAGATGGACTGGGTTGATATTGGGTTCGTCCTAAGTCTTCGCCGATATGGCGAATCAGCTACAGTAGTAAATTTGCTCACTCTGGAACACGGCCGGCACTCGGGACTTGTCCATGGTGGTAATTCGCAGAAAAAGCGTGGTATTCTGCAAATTGGTAATGAAGTTCACGCAAGTTGGCGCGCTCGTCTCGAGGACCACCTTGGTGTTTTTAAGATCGAGTTAGTTGATGGACATGCCGCGCGTGTTCTTTCTGATCCGGGGCGGCTTGCAGCAATGTCGTCGGCGTGTGCGCTATTGGATGTTTGTCTACCAGAACGTGAACCTCACCCGAACTTATTCACTTCGCTACAAGCCTTACTTTCCGTCCTGCCCACTGCAGAATGGGCAGCTGCCTATGTCGCTTGGGAATTGTTCCTTTTGGAGGAACTTGGCTTCGGTCTTGATTTAACAGCTTGCGCGGCGACAGGGGTAATCCATGATTTAATCTATGTATCACCCAAAAGTGGACGAGCGGTGTCTCGGGCCGCTGGCGAAGACTATCGTGATAAGCTTCTTCCGCTGCCCCAGTTTCTGATTGGTCGAGGAGATGCTAGGGGAAACGCGATCTCGGACGGCTTGCGCCTGACCGCATATTTCTTAGAGCGACATGTGTTGGGTCCCTATGAAAAGCTGCTGCCAGATTACCGGGATAGAATCGCCCGTGCTTTCTAATTTTAATATTAATTTGTAAACGGACATGTAAATTGGGGGGAAGCTTCGGCAATAGGAGCGTCACCAAAGGGTAAACAAATTTCTGGCGGTTGCAATTTTAGTCGATGGCCCCATCGACCCCAAAGGACTTTAATTTAGGGAATATATGTCCTGTGATTACTAGAATAGCTTCTAATAGGAATTTGGATCTCATAGGCATAAAATGAAATTTGATTCGCCCATTTATTGCTTCGATATGGTGCTGTTAATGATGGTTCTATATGATCGGGCGCAACTTTAGGCAGTAGCCGGATGGTGACGTATGGATTCCATATTTCCAAAACCAAATCATGATCATTCCGAATGTGTGGATGAAGCGATTGCGATGGCAGTGAAAGTATGTCGGGAGAAGAGTGCTCGCTTTACCTATTTACGCAAACGGGTCCTGGAACTCATCTGGGCCAGCCATAAACCTGTAGGCGCATATGATATTCTTGATATGATGAATGATAGTGCGGACGCACGAGTGGCGCCTATGACTGTTTATCGCGCCATCGATTTCCTGATGGAGAACGGTCTTGTACATCGAATTGCAAGCCGTAATGCCTATGTTGGTTGCCGACATCCGGGAGCAATACATGAAGGCCAATTTCTGCTCTGCCGCGATTGCGGCCGTTTCGCAGAAATTGAGGAGTTAGCCATCTCGAAGGCTTTATTAAGTGGTGCTAAACGCGCTGGATTCGACGCGCTTAGCCCGCTTATCGAAATTGAAGGCCGCTGTCAGGACTGCCGTGAGCCCTTGCGTGA
>MDTE01195684.1_pt1 | contig 62300 bp, 56 predicted proteins | sample 811231 | NCBI WGS metagenome assembly MDTE01 (sample SAMN05326651, study PRJNA326480) | marine metagenome | isolation source: seawater | place: Indian Ocean: Red Sea | collected 2010
ATATCGCCAAGCCGGTCGATCCCTAGGAACTGTTCAGCGCACGGCTGAACTTCGTGCCGCAAACGGGTGAACCCGAAACGCCGGCCGTCTCCGAGACCGAACAAGACGTGGAAGGCGCGCTGGTCATCGAGGGGATCGACGTCGAGGCCGGACACTGGGCGTAGCTTGTGAATCTGAGGAGTTACAATTCTATTGACACCCCTGAGGCTATTCGCTAGAATTCACTACAAGTTATGATTTTATAAGCATTTTCGCACCAACGGGACTCCTGAATCTGATGCTTTTCCGAAACCTGTTCAAGAGCGACAAGAATATCGCCGTTGGTCGTGGCAAGAAAAAAAAGGTCACGATCAAGGATGTGATCACCAACCTCGACCGGGTTGAACTGACCACAGCCGGCTGCACGTTGATCCGGGACCACCTCGGAAACGAGAAGGTCGAGGACTACGGAGAGGTCGACGTATACCGCGTCAATGACGAACGACTTTTCGTCGTCGAGAACCAATTCTTCATCGCCACACCGAGCGGGATGAAGATGAAAGGAGAAATCAGAGAGGGCGAAGAGCATTCGAACATCATCTCTAACGACCACACGTCGGTCGAGGCGTCCGAGCCGGAGGAAGTTGACATCGACGAGGACGATGAAGATTTCGAGGATGAAGAGGGCGACGAGGAGGGGGCCGGAGGGGACGCCTACTCCGGTGGTGAAAAGGCTTCGAGAAGCGTCCAGCGGCAGGAGAAAGAAGAAGAGGAAGAGGCGCTCGGTATTGGCCAGGTGATCAAACTGAGGTTCTTTTTCCAAAAGATCCCCTACGAGATCGACTGCCAGATCGTCGACCGATTCAACCCGACACGATACAAGAGCGTGGACCTGACACCGAAGTGGGGTGCTGGGTATCGCGTACGCCCTCTCTCTGATGTGCGCAAGCGCGACCAGCGTCGCTACGTCCGCTACACGCACAAGCTGGGTTTCGGCCACCTGCGCCTCAGGAGCGAAATCCAGTTCAACGTTTTCGCCCAGAAAACGAATCTCGAGATCCCCGAGAAGGGCGCCCTCAAACAGACCATCACGAACGACGACTTCCAGGTGTTCCCGCACGGTGATCGCCTGGTCGATGAGGTGCGTGACGCCGAGCGGATCGAGGATATCGTCGAGTTCTTTATGGGGTGCATGGTGTCCAACGCCGCGGAGCGTCGGCACGCCTATGTGAGCAAGCCTCATCTGGATCGTCTCAGTCGGTCCAGTCTGGAAGGACTCGGATACTTCAACGTGGTCGGTGCTCAAGCGACCACGGTGTTACCTAAGATCTTCGTCAAGCGACAGGGTCAGGGCGAGAGCGTTCTGGAACGCCAGCTTGCCGGGAAGGCGCATACCAAGCGGGATGCTCGCAAGATGCGCGCCCTGGAGGAGATCCAGGAGCGCTACTCGATTATGACCCGCGAGCACAAGATCTGGCAGCAGAAGAAGATGGGGAAATCGGTGATTGGCGATTTCTCCAATGACATCATTCGCGTCGGATTCGAGTCGAGCTTCGGTTTATCCGCAGATGGCCATACGACCGTACGCCAGTTCTCGATGCCGGCCGAAGTGACGGACATCGGGGTCGAGAACATGACGATCAAGCCCGTCGCTTACGATGACGCTAGATCGCGCGATCTGGACTTCAAGGAGTATGTCCGACAAGAGGACGGGTTCCAGGTCGACCTACTTAATTTCAGCGTCGGTGGCGCCCAGTTACGGGGCGGAGAAACACCGGAAGCGAACGAAGCCTTCCTGGGGTATCTGCTTGGTGAAGGATTCGAGGAAATGGGATTTTCCGACCGGATTGATCAACTTCAGAAGACCGCGCTTCTCCTGAACTTCTACCCGGTCCTCAACTTCGTCCGGTCACAGATCGCGGACTACAAGCCCTACTTGCCGTATTGCCTTCCGGTTCTCGCTCGGGTTGCCCGCTTCCGGACCACGAGGCTCAAAGAGAACGATGAGCCTGTGATCACCTCGATCGGTCTCGAATTCATCTACAACCCGATCCAGGACAGCTACTCGCGGGACATCAACGAGTATGATCAGTGGGAGCAGGTGACGCCTTACACGGAGAGCCCCCACTTTATCGAGGTCCATAAATCCCTCCAGCTTCTGTTCGGTTTCGACCGCGCGCTCGACGAGAGTATGCGCGAGGATGGTCGTCGTAGTAAGGAGAACGAAGAAGCGGAAGAAGAGGGTGAGGCCGAAGAGACGGAGGAGGAAGCCGAGGAGGCTTCCGAAAAGACGACCTGATCAGACCGAACAAGAACATGCCATACGTCGGGGAGTGCGGCCACAACGCGCTCCCCGGTTCTGGTTCAACACTCGTGAGAATTACCGCACTTCTGGCACTGGCCGCACTGGTTTTGGCCTGCTACAACCCTGAACGCGACCTGATTCAGGATCCTTTCAATACCCCCCTGATCCATATCCTTGATTCCGATTTTGTCCCCGCGAGCGGTGGCGTGTCCGTCCGGTGGGAGTTCCTGGGGAGTGAATCGCTGAACCACGTGCTGATACTTCGCCGCATTGGTTCGACCTTCGACTCCATCGGTGTCGTCACGCAGCTGACACCCGTGGGTTCCGGGCGATTCGTCGACGAGTGGGAGGACTCCGCACCACCCGCTGGAGAGCTCCTCGAGTACACCGTCAGTGCGCGACTCTTGCGGGGCCGGGTCGATGCCCGGGCCATTCAGGTGCAGATTCCGGGCGCCCGCATCCTGAGGTTACGCCGAAACCCCTTCCAGGGAAGTATTCAGGTGGATTGGCAGAGCGTGGGGGCAAACATTACCTCCTTCGATGTGGTCCGACTCGCCGATGGCGTGTCCAGCAGTTTGGGCAGGGTCGGAACAGGTGAGAGCAGCTTCGTGGACACAGACCTCGTGGGGAATGTCGAATATGGCTACCGCATCGACACGATCGTGTCCGGAGGAAGGCCACTGCAGAGCAGCATCCTCACTTCATCCGTCTACTCACTGGAGCGGACAGAGGTCGTTTCTGGAGGTGGGACACACCTGTCTACGGCTTCAGGATCCAGCGCTACGTCGTCGACGACCCTGGCGGCCGTTTCCGCCGGGGACGAAGTCGAAATCAACAAATACCGCTATTTCTTCGGAGTATCCTTCGATGGCACAAAGATCGTTGGCGCCATCCGCGAGGAAAGGGTGGACTCCAGGCTGGATGATATCGATCCCATGTCCGTCCGTCTTGCCGGGCCCAACGTCTTCATCCCGGCAAGCTCCGGTGAGCGTGCCTTTGTCGTCGGGTTGACGTCGTCCCGAGACCGGGTCGTCGTTGAGGGCCTCAGTCTTCCGAATCTGAGATCGGTCTGGTCGGGGCCGTCTGACTGGCAGGTCACGTCTCAGACCTCGGGCGTGGCTGTCACGCAAGGGGGGGATGGAAACACTTACGTCACGGATGGACGTCTTCTCCGGGCGTTCGGGTCCACCTTCCAGGAAGTCGGTTCCCAGACGCTTCCGTTTGTGGAGCCCTCGGACCTGGACAGCGACGGAGATCGTTTGTGGGCGGTGGTCCCCGCGGAGAACCGATTATACCGGGCAGACCTGTCCACCGGGCCGTCTTCCTTGCAGTGGGAGGCCGTTGACCTGGGTGTCCCCGGGCTGGAGCCACGTGCACTCACGCTGAATCGTTTCGGGCAGGTCTTCGTGCTCGACGGGGGATCGAGTACGGTCTACGCATTCGATGCCGACCTGACGCCTCTGCTCTCTTGGGCGCTCCCTTCCGATGACTATACTTCCGGCGGGCTCATCCTGGACGGCGGGTCTGGGAACTTGATCCACGTACACGGTGCTTCTGGCAGCCTCCACACCTATCTACCGTGATGTTGCATCGACTCCTTCCCATACTCGCGATCGTGTCGGTTGGCCTGTTCCCCCCTAAAGTTGTGGCGCAAGCGTCCGTCGAGCGGGCCGCGACTGCTTACACGGCTGGTGACTATCAACTGGCGCTGGTTTGCCTTTCGAACATAGACGGGTTGTTGAGCGTCGCTCCGATTTTCGACCGGGTACGTGGAGAAGAACGCGAAAGGATCCTTTTCGATCTGGCCAGGTGCCGCTATGCCGTCGGGGACTCTACCGGAGCACGGGAGGTCCTGTGCGAACTGTTCAGGAACGATCCGGGCCAGTCGAAAGGTGAGATGGACGTCGGACGTGACGCCGCACTTGGTGCCGTTCTCGACGAAATGCGGAGACTCCGCCGAAACTACCAGCAGGCGCGTATAAACGAAACGTCGGCCTTCAAGGCTGGGCTGAGATCTGCGATCCTGCCTGGCTGGGGGCAGAGCTATCGCGGCCGGAAACGACGGGGAAGATTCCTCCTCGGCAGCGCGGGGATCCTGGCCGCAGTGTGGTTTGTGGCCGACCGGAGTTACAAGTCGGCATTGACGACCTACCGACGCACATCTGAAATCGACCTCAGCCTGCCGTCGCGGACGGGCAGCGCCGACGACCCGAATCCCTTCCAGGAGCGATTCGATGCCGCTGAATCCCGAGCGTCTACGGCCAGAAAGGTTGGCATGGCCTTCGCCGCCGTCTGGGCATATAGCGTCCTGGAAAACCTCGTCCTTCAGCCGGGTCGCGTTGCCCTGACGATCCCGATCGAGTGATGCACCATCTACTTACCATCCTCATCGGCCTGCTCTGGGCAACTCCTCTAGCTTCGCAACCGGGTGTTGCCGTATCCGCGCCCCGTTTGGCGGTCACCCCTTTCGAGTATCCCGCAGACCGGGACTATGGAGTGTTTGTCGCCGATCGCCTGTGTGCCGAGTTGATGAGCCGATCCTACTCCGAGGCACTGGGACGGGCCCGGTTTGTGCTTGTTGAACCGGATACGCTGACGCCCGCGTTGACCAGGCTGGTCGCCTCTGTGGCCAATCGCGTTCCAGGAGGGGTGCTTGACGAGCTACGAAAGAGAACCCAGGCGGACTATCTGGTCACTGGCGTCGTCGATGCGTCGGGTATTCGGACGCTCCACACCCGGTTCGTGGACCTGCAAACTGGCAACGTACTGTGGTCGGCAGAAGTACGCGACGACCCGTCGTGGACGTGGTCGAAGGCGAATTCCAACGTAGGGGACATTCCGGCAGCCGAAATCCTCTCCCTGCTCGAGTTCTCCCAAACAGATACATCGCCGCCACCACCCGTTGTCGATGACCTGCCGTCCGAGGTGATGCTGCAGCCGGTCTACACGTCGAATTGGGCGTATCTCGCCGCTGACTGCCGGGTCGCGGTCCGGGAGGGGATGACCCGAGATGGCGTCTTCTCTCTGGTGCCGGGGGATGTCAAGGCGCCGGATCAGTCCACGTTGGTTCGCGTCGGGAAACAAGACCGGGAGATGGCGCTCGAGACGACGATTGCCGACGCGATCCTGTGCGGCAGTATCGCGGTCACCGGCGAGGAGGGGACGATCCACAACCTCGGACTTGCCTTGCGCTTGGTGGATGTTGAAACTGGCAGGATTTTGTGGACGACAGCCACGAGCGGCAGGAAGGTCTGGCGGTGGGACAAACTCTCGGACATCGTCGCCACGATGACCGGGCAGCAGCTTGAGGCGATCGCACTCTACGGAGCCAGCAACGCTGAAGACATGGTCGTGGAGTTGCTCGAGCGGGCGGTAGACGGCGACACCTGGTCGGAACTTGGCGAAGCTTTCCTGTCCAAGGGGCTCGTCGACCGCGCGGAGGAATCCTTCGAGAAGGCCCTGACGTTCGACGACGCGAGAGCGAGAGCCCAGAACGGACTCGGCCAGATCTTTATCCGCAAGCCGGAGTACTTCTCCAAAGCAATCGACCATTTTCGGAACGCGATCGACCTCGACGAAGACTACCTGGAGCCGTATACGAACCTGGCTCGTGCATACCTGGAACGAGACATGAACGACGGTGTCCGGTTTGCGCGGCAGGCGATAGAGAAGGATCCCGAGTTCGCGTTGCCATACCGCGTCCTGGGCGAATACTACGCGAGGGACGAGGACGATGCGAAGGCCCTGAACTACCTGAGGCCCTACGTTGCGAAACGCCCGGACGATGTGGAAACTGCCGTCCTTCTTGGGCGCTCACTCCTGCGGATGCAGAATTTTCGAGGTATAGAGCGGACCATCGGCCCGCTCTACCAGGCCAACCAGGACGCCATCGACCTGATTCCGATCCTGGGCATTGCCGAGCTGAGACAGCATCGCTATCCGTCCGCGCTCGCACATTTCGAGACATACCTGCTTCGAGTGACCGATCGCGAGCGATCCTGGTTCGACGACATCAGGACCGTCCTGCCCGGCCAAGATGTCTCGCTCTACGAGAGCCTGAGTGAGGACGAACGCCGCGTCTACGGTGAGCGATTCTGGCGCGAAAAGGATCCGGATTTGACGACCGAGTTGAACGAGCGATTGCTCGAGCACTATGGCCGGGTCTGGTTCGCACGGAGAAATTTCGGCGAATTCGCATACCCTTGGGATCAGCGCGGTGCCGTTTACATTCGGTATGGTGAGCCGGACTATCGCTCGAGGTCCGGGTGGGTTCCCGCCCTGACGTCCCCGAAGGTCCAGCAGGTCAAGGAACTGATGTATGCGGACCTCTACAGTGTTCCGCCTCAGGGGGAGCTGGTGGGGCCCGTCTTCCCGATTCGGTCCTCCCGGGGGATTACGCTTGCTGAGCGCGATGACTTTACCAGGCAGGCCTCCGCGATCGACATTCCAGAGAATCGCGAACTGGACCTGACCAACCCGCAGGCCCGTGCCGACGGGGAGTCGTACGCGCCGGTCACGCTCTTTGGCGACTACAGCATCGTGCCCTGGGAATCGTGGGTCTACACCGAGATCGGACGCGGTCTCGTCTTCGACTTCACGAAGGAGGCAGGTGGATCGACCGGTTTTGATTTTGCACCGATACCCGACATTCCTCCGAGCATTATGAAATCGACGGCGAGGATGTCCGAGTATGCACCCCAACTGGCCTACGAGAGAACGATCGCAGACGCCCCCGACGATTTTATCGAGCCGGAATACGCCGAGATCGCTGGACTCCAGCACGAGGTGTTCGATTTCCGAGCCGAGCGCTTCAAGACCCGCCTTGACGTCACTTACGGTATCCCAACGTCGGGGTTGAGGCTGCGCGATACGGCCGATGGCCCCATCGCACTGTTGAACCGCTCGATCGCCCTCGCCGACTCCTCATACACCAAGGTCTTCCGGCGATCTGATCGCGTCTCGCTCGAACCCCGGGAGGACACCGTCGTGGACGTGATCCGCGCCGATCTGGAGCCTGGCCTGTATCACCTCACTCTTAGAATCCACGACACCGTGACCGGGAGATTGACCGCCATCGAGCAGGACGTGACAGTCGAGCCGTATGCAGTCGAGAGCCTGGGCCTCAGCGACCTTGTGCTTGCCTCTGAAATCGGTGAGTATACAGGAAAGATCCGTTTCCGACGGGGGAGGTGGGAGGTCCGCCCGAACCCCGGGCGCGTCTACCGGAAGACCGTGGTCCCGTTCTACTACGAGATCTATGGGATCAAAAAGGACGCCTTTGGCCAGACTCGGTATCGCGTTACCGCCGGTGTCAAACACAAGCAGGGACTCCGTCAACGGCCGTCCTTCCTGGGCGAGGCCAAACCGGAGGTGACTTTTACTTTCGACCAGACGGGTCACCAGGATTGGGAGCGCGGTCAACTGGAACTCGACCTGACGGAGGCAAAACAAGGGACGAACATCCTGACACTCCAGGTCGAGGACTTGGAGTCGGGCCAATCAGTGCGTAAGCAGGTTGAGTTCGAGTATCTTTACCCAGAGTAATAGGCTTCGGATTGACATCCTCTTCGGGTCTGCCTAAGTTGACGCCATTCAGGTAAAGAACCGTGACGCAGGAAACGCCAACATACCCCGAAGACGAAGAGATCCTGGGCCAGCTCGAGGATCCGACCGATATCGAGGCCTTTTCGAACCTGATGGAGAACGCCCACCGGGAAGGGGTGAGTGCGGCTGATTTTATCCGGGTGGAGCCAAAACGGACATCCCGCAAGACTATCCGCAAGCTTTGCCTGAAGGATCAGCGTCGATCGATCAAAGCAATTGTCTCTTCCGTCGTCCGGTCTCTCTGGGATCGCCCCGCCGCATACCCCGAGGCATCGCTTTCGGTGATGGTGGGACCAACAGGTCCGAGGTTCGGCCCCCTAAAAAAGCCAGCCACTGGCGAAGACGACTCGAAGGGATCCTGACTTGGCCGCGCGCAGCCAGATCCTTCGCCAGCATATCAGTGAGATAGAAGAACTGATCGACCGTCTGCTGCCGTCCGCCAAGGCAGGCTGTGAGGCGGACCGAGATCGCGTGGTTTCCCTGCAACGCCAGGTATTCGCCAAACGAAAGAGTCTCCGCGCTCTTCACTCCGGCGGCGCCTGAACAACTCCCCTAGATCCTCCCTACACCTGTCTGGCATGTAAGTATGAAACGATTGGTCGGCATCGACTATGGTCGTCGCCGGATCGGTATTGCTATGACCGATCCGATGCGGATTACGGTACAGGGTCAACCGACCCTGTCCGTTGCCGGGTTCGACAAAGCGCTAGCTGAGGTTAAGTTGTTTCTCGACCAGCACGAGGTTGACCGCATTGTCCTGGGCCTCCCCCTGAACATGGACGGCTCCCGTGGAGAAATGGCGAAGGAGGTTGAGAGATTCGGTGAATCTCTGGAAGCACTCACCGGCCTCGATGTCGTCTTTTGGGATGAGCGATTGACGAGCGAACAAGCAAAACAGATCATCCAGCAGCGCCACGGGACAAAGGAGAAAGACGGCGTCGACCGAGTAGCGGCCGGCCTTCTGCTCGCATCCTACCTGCAGGCGCATCCTGGCTGATGGGCTGGCTCGACCACCTATGGGAGGGCGGCCGCCCCTCGAGGGGCCTCACAGTCACGGCTCCCGTTTGTGCGATCGCCTTCGCGATCGCCTTCTCCCTGTATGCGCTCAACCGTCCGACGAACATCCTTCCAAAAACCGTTCGCATCGAGCCCGGCACCTCGCTTACGGGTATCGCCCACCGTCTGAAACGCGAGCGGATCATCCGCAGCCCGTGGTTCCTGCGGGGGTTGGGCGTGCTGACCGGGGCCGCCCGCAACATCACCGCTGGAGACCACCCTTTCGACGGCACAATGACGGCTTGGGAGGTATTGGGGGAATTGCAGGTTCCCCGGGACGTCACCACCACGGTAACGATACCCGAGGGTCTGCGAAAGGAGCGGGTGGTCGAGATCCTGGCCAGGGACCTTGACCTAAACGCAGATACGCTTCTGGCTCTCGTATCTGACCCGACGTTTACACGGCAGCTCGGAATCGACTCAGACGATGCAGAGGGGTATCTCTTTCCTGAAACCTACCGGGTTTCGGTGGCCGCTCGTGAACGGCGGATTCTCGAGACACTTGTCGGCCAGTTTCACCGGGTGTTCGACGCGGCCCTGAAGACGGATGCCCGAAGAATGGGCATGACCGTACACGAGGCGGTCACGATGGCATCGATCATCGAGGGGGAGGCCCAGGTTGCCGGCGAACGGGACACGATCTCTGCGGTCTACCACAACCGCCTGAAGAAACGGATGCGCTTGCAGGCTGACCCGACCGTTCAGTTTGCCATCCCTGATGGCCCCAGGCGCCTGTTCTACAAGGACTACAAGTATCCATCCCCCTACAATACATACCGCCACGGAGGCTTACCGCCGGGCCCCATCTTGAGCCCCGGGGCAGCGTCCCTGACCGCCGCCGTTAACCCTGCTAATACGGATTATCTATACTTTGTGGCGAAGGGCGACGGGTCCCATATCTTCACCAGAACGGCTAGGGAACACGAGGCCGCCAAGCGTCAAACACGCTCCGCCCGACGACAAACCTGGAAACGGAGCAATCGGAGGTAGCTGCTGTGCAGGAATTACTCGACCTGAACGTCACCACACCCGTCGAAGATGACCGGGTCTTCGCCGACCTGAACGAACCCCAGCAGGAGGCTGTCCGGTCCGTGGATGGCCCGCTGCTGATCTTGGCTGGCGCAGGCTCAGGCAAGACGCGGGTGCTGACGAGACGGATCGCCCACCTAATCGGGAATTGTGTGGTCCATCCCTCGCGCATCCTGGCCATGACGTTCACGAACAAAGCGGCAGGGGAAATCGGGGAGCGCGTCGAGGAACTCCTGAATCGGTCGGCCCGTGGTCTGTGGATGGGCACCTTCCACTCGATCTGCGCCCGCTTCCTCCGCATAGAGGCGAACAGTGCCGGCCTCGAGCAGAACTTCTCGATCTACGACACTTCTGATCAGCTCGCGGTGATCCGGAAGGCAATCAAGGAGGCGGGGCTCTCGGACAAGGACTATCCGCCCAAGCAGATTCGAGGCCGGATCAGCTCGGAAAAGAACCGGATGGCGAGCCCGGATGCCGTCGAAAAACGTGCGTTCGGCTTCTACGATCAGCAGATCGCGACCATCTACCGAGCCTACCAGAAAGAGTTGAACGACAACAACGCGGTCGACTTCGATGACCTCCTGATGCGCACAGTCACCACATTGCGGAACAACGCGGAGGTGCTTCAAAAGTATCAGGATCGCTTCGACTACATCCTGATCGATGAGTACCAGGACACCAACCGCCCCCAATACCTGCTGGCCAAGTGCCTGGCCGAACGCCACCAGAACATCTGCGTGGTCGGGGACGACGATCAGAGCATCTATGCCTGGCGGGGAGCGGACATCAGGAACATCCTCGATTTCGAGAAAGATTACCCGTCGACCACCACGATCCGGCTCGAACAGAACTACCGATCGACCCAGGTAATTCTCGACGCCGGCAACGCCGTGATCAGTCACAACCAGGGGAGGAAGGGAAAAGAACTCTGGTCCGACCGCTGCGGTGGCGAACTGATCCGGCTCCGTAGGACCCTGGATGAGAAGGATGAGGCTCGTTGGGTCTGCCAGGTGGCCAAGGAACTTAAGGAGGAGGGGGAGACTCCCTACGGAGAGACGGCCGTTCTCTACCGGACCAACGCCCAATCGCGGGCGCTGGAGGAGCACCTGGTGCGTTCGAACATCCCCTACGTCATCGTTGGTGATGTGAAGTTCTACGAACGGAAGGAGATCAAGGATCTGCTGGCCTATATCCGCCTGATCGACAACCCGTTGGACTCGGTCAGCCTGGCCCGCACGATCAACACCCCCAAGCGAGGGATCGGAAAGACTTCATTCGATCGGCTCCTGGACTTCGCCGCCCGTGAAGGCATGGTGCCCTACGCGGCGCTGGGAACAAGCGACCGGATCGAGACGATCTCATCGAGGGCCGTCAAGAAAATGAAAGCCTTCCACGGCATGATCGAGGCATTTCGGCAGGAAGCGGACTCCACGCCGGCCGATAAGCTGGCGGTCCACATCATCAAACAGACGGAGTTCCTCCAAAGCCTCGGTCCCTACGGCCAGTCGGACTCCGAAAGTCGCCGGGACAACGTGCAAGAGTTGATCACGAACATCCAGGCTTTCGTCGAGCGGGCTGAAAATCCCACCGTATCCGAGTTCCTCAGGGAGGTCTCCCTGATGACCGACTTCGATGCCTGGGACGACGATTCGGATGCACTGACGTTGATGACGATGCACAGCGCAAAGGGCCTCGAATTCAAGGCTGTCGTCATTTGTGGCATGGAGGACGGACTCTTTCCGATCATTCGGTCCGCGGAAGATCTGGATGACGATGCGTCACTCGAGGAAGAGAGACGACTGTTCTACGTCGGGATTACTCGGGCGATGGACCGACTCTTCCTGTCCTACATGCGTGAACGGCGGAGATACGGGGGATTGGTATCGTCCAAGGCTTCCAGGTTTCTGAGCGAGATTCCGGGCAACCTGCTGGACACGGGTTACAAGATTCAGGAGATTGGCGGAGATGAAGACATCAATATCAACGACCCGGATGAAGATGTCCCACCGCAGCCGATCCGCCAGGCGGGAGAACTCGACACCTCGGTCGGCGCCTGGGTTGTGCATCCCACATGGGGGCGCGGCTGTATCGAGGCCCGTTCCGGACTGGGGGAGGACGCCAAGCTCACGATTCGTTTTCAGGGGGTGACTAAGAAGGTGGTACAGCGGTATGCTCACCTTCTTCCCGGCTGACCACAGATATTCCGACTGAACGAATTCGCTTATTCTTGATTTCGGCCCACCAATGTCTCATATTGGGCGGAGTGATTGAACCCGATTGAGGCGCGGAGATGTCTGTTACACGAGATGACGTCCAGAGAGTTGCCAGACTGGCCCGGCTGAAGCTTACCGAGCCGGAGGAAAGCCGTCTCGTCTCCGATCTCAATCATATGCTGGCCTACGTCGCGGCCCTCGAAGAGCTCGACACGAGCCAGGTCACGCCGACAGCACACGTTCTCCCTCTTTCGAACGTTTTTCGACCCGACGAACCGACGGAAGCCCTCTCGCTGGAGGCTGCTCTGTCGAACGCGCCCCGATCCAGGCACGGTCATTTTCGAGTCCCCAAAGTTATCGAGTAGTCGGCGGTGGTGTTAGCACCATCGCCGTTTTTTTGGTTGGGGTTTTCTCGAACTCTGACGCTCCCCATACGTACAAGACGACCAAGAAACCCTTACGGGAGGTACCGTGAGTAGCGACTACCAAGGTCCGAAGTATATCGTGGTCAGCGGCGGTGTGATCAGCGGCGTCGGCAAAGGACTGGCGACCGCGTCGATCGGAAAGATCCTGCAGCAGTATGGTTACAAGGTCACCAGTATCAAGATTGACCCGTATCTGAACTATGATGCTGGAACGCTGCGGCCGACCGAACACGGTGAAGTTTGGGTGACTGACGATGGTGGGGAGATCGATCTGGACCTCGGGAACTACGAACGATTCCTCGGACTGGACCTCCCGAAGCGGCACAACCTGACCACCGGGCAGATCTACCACGCAGTGATCGAACGTGAGCGTCGCGGCGAGTATCTCGGGCAGACGGTCCAGCCTGTTCCACACATCACGGACGAAATCAAGAATCGTGTGACTGAGGCCGCAGAAGGAGCCGATATCGCACTCGTCGAGATCGGGGGAACGATCGGTGACGACGAGAATCGGCCTTTCCTGTTCGCCATGAAGAGCCTCGAACGTGACGTGGGCGAAGAGAACATGTTGTATGCGCTCGTGACCTATCTCCCGGTTCCCGCGCACATCTCTGAAATGAAGACCAAGCCCACCCAGCAGGCGATCCGACTGCTAAGTGAGCACGGTATCTTCCCAGACTTCATCCTCTGCCGCGCGGTCGACGCGATCGACGAACCCCGAAAGAAGAAGATCACGGTGTCGGCGAATATCCCGATCGATCGGATCATCTCGGCTCCAGACTCTGATACGCAGTACCAGGTACCGCTCGACTACGAAAAAGAGGGGCTTGGGGAAAAGATCCTGAATCACCTGAACCTGGAGCCGAAAACCGCCCCGGATTGGTCGAATTGGGAGAAGCTGCTCGGCCGTATCCGGGACCCGCAACACCGAGTGAAGGTGGCGATGGTCGGCAAGTATGTCGAGATCGGTGAGTATGAACTGACCGACTCATATATATCCGTGAACCAGAGCCTTGAACACGCAGGTGCCTCTCTCGACACGGAAGTTCAGATCACGTGGATCGACTCGCGCCGGCTCGAGGGGGCGGACGCTGATTCACTCGAGGACTTTGACGGCGTGATCGTACCCGGAGCCTTCGGCGAAGGGGGAGCGGACGGGGTCCTTGAGGCGATCCGTTTTTCCAGAGAGAATGACGTTCCGTTCCTCGGACTGTGCTACGGCCTGCAGATGGGCGTTGTCGAGTATGCACGCAACGTCGCAGGCCTGACAGACGCGAGTTCGGCCGAGATCGATCCGGATGCGCCGAATGCTGTCATCGACATCCAGTATTCCCAACGAGAGATCATCGAGGAGAGCCGCTACGGCGGAACGATGCGTCTCGGCGGATATGCCGCCGTGCTCAGGCGGGACAGCGTCCTCGTGGACCTGTATGAGCGTCTGGGACGGATCGAGGATGATGCCTACCGGCTCGAGAAGATGCGCCAGAGGCCCAGCGAGAGCTTCCGGCTGGGCGTGATCCTGGACAGCGAGCGTGCGGTGATCGAGCGTCACCGGCACCGGTACGAAGTCTCGCCCAAGTTTGTGGATCTTCTGGAAGAGCACGGACTGGTCTTCTCCGGCTTCCACCGACGGGATGACGGTACCAAGCTCATGGAGTTTATTGAGCTTCCGGAACACCCGTTCTTTGTGGCCACCCAGGCCCATCCCGAGTTCAAGTCACGGCTCGAACAACCCTCGCCACTGTTTTACGGGTTTGTCGAAGCGTGTGTTGCCCGCCAGGTCATAACACGTCGTCAGGAGAACGGTCAGGCAGAGGCCGTCTAGAGTCCTTGCGATCGATCGTCCTGGCCCTGCTGGCCCTGGCCTGCAGCCCTGCCGAACGAGAGCAGGTCGGCGCCGATCCTGTTCGGGCGGATGCGCCGGACCAAGAAGCTTGGGACGTGACCAAGACGGTCACCCGTAACGGCGTATTGAGGGCCGTGATCCGTGCACCTCACCTCATCAAATACGATCGTGATCGCATGTCTCGACTCGACGGCGGCGTGAGCGTCACGTTCTTCGCCCCGCGATCGGGGGACACGTTATCCACCCTGATCTCCCGCCAGGCCAGGATCGATGAGGGCAAAAGGATCCTGACCGCGACCGACAGCGTCGTTCTCGTCTCGAGCCGGGGATGCGCTCTCTTTACCGACACCCTCCGCTGGGAAGAGGAGACGGAAACGATTCGCGGACCATCTCGGGTCCGCATCGAAGGTGACGATGGTACAGAAACGGGCATCGGATTCGAGGCAAAATCGGACCTGTCCACGTGGACCCTTCGCGAGGTGGTCACCCGCATCAATACCACTCGATAGTCTCGCTTTCCTCCTCATAACACTGCTTATCGGCGGGCTCTCTGCCTACGGGGACGAAGTCAGCGCTGATCGGAGCAAGACCCACCGCCAGGGCGACCTCACGCGCCGCACCTACGCGGGGGACGTGAAGGCAGCTTTCCGGAGCAACATCATCCAGGCCGATTCGGCTGTGGCCACATCCAGCTCAGATCAGTATCGCTTTTATCAGAATGTCCGCTTTGCAGATGAGCGATACACCGTTCGCGCGAACCATCTTGTGTATTACACGGCATCCGGTGTCGCCCGGCTGTTCGGCGACGTCACACTTTCCGATGGCGACCGACGTCTCACGGCAGACAGAGTATCCTACGAGAGCATATCGGGTCGCCTGTCCGCCCGGGGCGATGTATCTGCTGCGAGGGGAGACCTTAAACTCACCGCGGACAGGTGGTATAAACAGGCGACGCCTGGTGTCTCGTCCGCCGGGGGAAGCGTCCACTACGTTCAAGTTTCAGCAGATACGTTGGAGGTAATGGCCGACTCTACTGTCGTCGACGACCGATACCGGTTTCTGTCGTCCGTTGAGGTAAGGCAGGGCGCCTGGTCCGGTTCGGCTGACCAGGCCATCATCACCGATGGCGAGCGTATCTTGATGACCGATCAGGCCACACTGCGTCGCGACCTTGACTCGACACGCACTGTCTCATCATCAGCCCAGTCGATTCTGCTCACCTTGGCAGAGACCGTCGTCTCGGAAGCTGTCATGTCCGACAGTGTCCTGGTTGTGTTCGCGTCCAGGGCTGACACCACGTCGCGTTCGACAATCGCCGCTGATTCCAGCCATCTGGCGTTCGAAGAGACGACGCTTTCCGCACTTGAGGCGTATGGGGCGGCGGAGATCTCGGTAGCGACCGGTGGTTCGTCCAGTGTGGTCGGAGGAAGCACGGTTCAGGTCACCTTTTCCGATGACCACCCCGAGCACGTGTTGATCAATGGGGAGGGGACCCTCCACCACCAGGCAGGAGATGGTTCGCTGACGGTCACGATTACTGGTACGGGCATCCGAGTCACGCTTACCGATGATGCCCTGCGATCGGTAACAGCAGATTCCAACGCCGTCTGCGAGATCGAAGGAGAACACCCCACCCGCCTGAGCGGTGACCGTCTGCGGCTGGAATTCGAGGACGGCAAGATGCGTCTCTCTGAGGTCGAGGGGAAGGTAAAGGGGCGGTATTGGTTCGAGGACGAAACCCGATGACCTTGTCTTTGGCCGGCCTGAGCAAGCGGTATGGTCGCCGTGTGGTGGTGAACCATGTCGACCTGGACGTTCACCCGGGAGAGGTGGTCGGCCTTCTCGGACCGAACGGGGCAGGCAAGACAACCACCTTCCACGCCATTGTCGGTTTGATCCGCCCGGACGGCGGCACCATCCGACTGGGGGACACGAACCTGACCGCCCTGCCGACCTATCAGCGGGCCCGTCGTGGGATTGGCTATCTCTCCCAGGAATCGTCTGTCTTCCGGCGCCTGACCGTTTCCCAGAACGTGGATGCGATTCTCGAGCAGATGTCCATTCCTCGCGGAGAGATCGCAGACCGACGAAACAAACTGCTCGACGACCTTGGGCTCTCCACGCTCTCTGGCAGCTATGCCGACGCCCTCTCCGGCGGTGAGACCCGGCGACTGGAAATCGCTCGTGCCCTCTCCAGGGAACCCAGGTTTCTCCTGCTGGACGAGCCATTCTCCGGCATCGACCCGAAGGCTGTGGAAGACATCCAAAACATGGTGATTGACCTGCGGAACCGCGGGATCGGTATCCTGATCACGGATCACAACGTGCGGGAGACCCTTTCGATCACCGATCGCAGCTACATCCTTTCCGAAGGGGCGATTCTGGCCTCCGGGACGGCTCGGGAGATCGCGGAAGACGACACCGTCCGGGCCGTTTACCTTGGTGATCGGTTCAAGCTGGACCCCTAATTCCTGCCCGAAGTACTGCCTTCAGGATCCTCGATTTCTGTCCCAAAAACCACTTGAACATTGGGGTAAGAAGTTGTAATGTTTAGCCTTATCGCGTTGGAACGGATTTTGTTTGCAACATCAGGATATCCCGAATGATTCGTCTCGCTCAGACAGCGTCTCTCCAGCAAAAGATGGCCCCGCAGCTGATTCAGTCGCTACGACTGCTGCAGATGCCGACGCTGGAATTGCAGCAATTGATCCAGCAGGAGTTGGAAATCAACCCGCTGCTGGAGCTGAACGAGGAGCAGGAAACGGACCAGGAGGAAGAGTCCGAGGACACCGAAGAGACGGAGCAGACAGAGCCGACCGACGAGAAGGATGAGCAGGATGCCAGTGCGGAAGAAGAGGAGGGCCCCGAAGAGGAACTCGATTTCGACGAAGCCGATCTGGACAAAGACCAGTTCGACGAGGAGGATTGGAACGAGTTTCTGAACGAGTCTGGCTACGTTAGCACGAAAGAGGAGTTTGACCCGAACGTTGAAGAGTGGGACAACCAAGGGGCCTCTCAGGTCAGCCTGGAGGATACGCTGAAGGACCAGCTCCTGCTTTCTGGACTGGACGAGGCGGGCCAGGCCATTGGCGAATTCATCATCGGCAACATCGATGAAGACGGCTTCCTGATCTCCGCAGTTGAGGATATCGCGGACATTCTGGGTGTCGATGTGGAGAAGGTCGAGCGCGTTCTGGACGTTGTGCACACGTTCGAGCCCTCAGGAGTGGGGGCGCGGAACCTCCGAGAGTGCCTGCTGATTCAGCTCAAGGAGCAGGGCGAAGACGGCTGCCTTGCGATGCTGGTCGTCCAGGATCACCTCGACGACTGGATTGGCCGACGCTACTCACGGGTCTGCCGCGCACTGAACATCTGCAAAGAGGAGCTGACGGACATCCAGGAGGTGATCGCCAGCCTAAACCCGAAGCCGGGATTCACGCCCGAGCCACGAGTCAATTTCAATCTTGTGGTTCCGGATCTCGAGGTGGCAAAGGTCGGCGAAGACTTTATCGTATCCCTGACCGACCGGAATGCCCCGTCGCTTCGTATTAGCCCGATCTATCGGACTTTGCTCAACCAGTCAGAAAAGTCCGGCACAGAAGCCAAGAAATTCGTCGTCGAACGCCTCAACTCGGCACGATGGTTCATCAGTGCGATCCATCAGCGGAGGACGACGATGCTGCGCGTGATGCGGTGCATCGTCCAGAACCAGCGGGAGTTCTTCGACCACGGGCTTGGCCACCTTAGGCCGATGGTCCTGCAGGAAGTGGCAGACAAGGTCGGCATGCACGTGTCGACGATCAGCCGAGTGAGTAACGGGAAGTATGTTCAGACGCCGCACGGTGTCTTCGAGTTGAAATACTTCTTCGACGGCGGATTGAGCACCGACGAGGGCGGAGATGTATCTGCCAAGACGGTTAAAGAGAAGATCAGCAAGCTCATCGCTGACGAGGACTCACAAAACCCGTTAAGTGATCAGAAGATTGCCGATATACTAAAGAAGCAGGAAGGTACAAATATCGCGAGGCGCACCGTCGCCAAATACCGGGATCAGCTCGGCATAAACTCGGCCCGGTATCGGAAGTCGATTTAGGAGTCGGTCCGTAACGGGTGGCAGGATCGTCGGCCGTGGACCAAGGAATTAACCAAGGCGCAGGTATGGACTTCATCTTCATCGGACTCACTCTGGGATGCACTGCCTTCTTGGCGAGGATCATCATGGACTACCTTAATGAGGTCCCGGTGTGGAAGGAGAAGATCGAGCAAGCCGAAGGCGAGATGATCCAGTATGAATCTGAGATTCAGGATCTGACCCAGCAGAAGGAAAGTGCTTCCCAACAGTCGAAGAATATCGACGAAGAAATCAAGAAGATGGAAGCAATGGCGACTGAACTGAAAGCTGAGGTCGAGAAGACAAAGAAGGAAATGGCGCGCAAAGGCAAGGTTATCATTCGCCGTGAGCCAGATCAGGAGTTCGGGTAAGTCTTGTCGATCCGAGGTTCCTGGATCCTGGTGTGTGTCGCTGCCTTAGCATCCTCGGGGTGTGGCGACCCCAAGTATCTCCTGGAAATCGAGCAGACCGAGTCTCCCGAAGCATCCTCAGCACCAAGAGTGGCCATACTGGACAGTAAGGCGGCTGTTAAGATCGAGGAGATCCACCTTCTCTATACACAGGCGGCCGATTCTCTGGATCGACAGTTCGCTGATTCCAAAGCCTCTCTCGACGCGGAGTTGGAAACTAAGTCCAAGCCCGTCAAGGATGCCGAACGCCGGCTACGGATAGCCAGAAACCTCTATACGACGGCGTTCCGAGCCATGCTGACCTTCCAGTCCTTCGGAGGGAATGCCATCTTTGATCGATCAGATGAGAGGGTGATGACCGAGGATCTGCTCGAGGAGATATCCGATCGGTTCTACAAAGGGAAGGCGTTCTCCCTGGAAACTGGGGCACGGATCCGGTCGAAGATCAGGGAGAGTCTGATCCCCGCGGAAAAGAGGGTTATCAACGCGAGGAATGCTGTTACAAGGGCCAAGCGGGCGCAGAGACGCGTCGCGGATCTACGCGAGAAGGTCGCGGGCGAGTTATCGGGGGCCAAGCAGCAGCTACTGAACCAGTTCAACGGTCGCGTGATCGACCGCCTTGCGGGCGCCATCATCAGGGATGCCGGCCCCGACAGTTCGGGGTTTTATCGGTTCGACCTGGTGACGACGGGCAGATTCCACATTTACGTTCCAGGCTCCAATCCCATACTGGTCGAGATCGTTGTGGACGGACATCGACGGATCCAACTCAGGGGAGACGCGCCAAGTCCCTTGATCTCTCCGAGTGACGCCTAATTCTGCACCGTACTGATCTCGTCCTCTGAGATTTTGTGCACGCTCTTGGGGTTGAACGTCTGGCGAGTCCCCACACGAAGAGCGACTTCGATCCGTCCCCCAGCAAGTACGAAAAACTGCAGCAAGTAGCCGCCGCCCTCCATTTCTTCCACCTGGTATTCGGACGGTTCCAACCCATCCACCCACTCGGGCAGTCGGGACTCGAAGTTTGGATGGCGCGTTGCCTCCCTCGGCAGCGCCGCAATCAAGGTTCCGGGTTCATCTCCGATTACTTGGCCGATTTGCCTGCGAAGCCCGACCATATAGCTGATCACAGACCCCGCGTAGTCGAGATCGGACTGCTCAGGCGTTCGCTTTGGCGGGACGATCCCCCAGGTGAGATGGTGGATAAAGGGATTCCCGTATCCTTGCGAGAGCATCCGTTCCCGGGCAGCCTCATCGACCGGGTGGACGACGGCCACGTAGGTAAACCACCCTTCCTCCCGGGCCGGATGCCCTTGCGGCAGGCCTGATGGTACGTTGATGTAGTCGTGTCCATCGACGGGGGAAGGATAGCAACGTGCATCCCATCCCGCGACGTAGCCCACTTCTTTCAGAGGACCCGAAAGAATGTGGGGTGGATCGACAAAGATGGCCGCGTGATCGGGGTTGGGCAGAAGCGGGACACCGGCGGACGTCAACAGATCTGCGATTTTCTGAGCCTCATCAAGGCGATCCCGAGCATTCTCGATGGCGAGGTGGTCATGGAATCCTGCGGGCAATCTGGGGCTACTCATGCGTGCTATCCTCCGATTTTGGGTCTCTCCCTAATATCATCGCAGCCCCTGGACAGTCAACGAAGATTTCCATTTTCGTCAACTGGCAGATATCCGCCACGTCGAGCTTGCTTCGATTCTTGGGATTCGGTGAAGCCATCACGGCCGCGCAGTGGGTTGAGGCACTGGACGCCCTGAACGATCAAGCGCCTGATCTTCTGCTCCTGGACCTCCAGATGCGGCATGTGGATGGTTTCTTCCTCCTCGAATGAATCCCGGCGAACAGGAAATCGAGATGCTTGTGATCGTCGTCTCGGCCTAACTGGACGATGAGTCCATACGACGACTCTAGAGCCTTGGCGTGGATGGGTTCACACGGAAGCCCTTCAACGTAACCGAGTTGATAGAGAAGATCGACAGCATTAGGGGTGGTAAGCCCCGGGTAGACGAGGAAGGCGAGGAGCCGGCTGAATCAGAGACCACCGGAGTTGAGACCTAGGAAGAGGCGACCGCGGACCCCGAAGCCGAGCGGCCACGCCGCAGACGACGAGGTGCAAAGAAGCGTCAGCGGAAGCGGATGGCCCTGTATCCGACACCGCGACGTCCTGGACGACGATCTCCCAAAGTTCGACCGCAGTCGTCTCTGGGTTATTGGCAATCTACAGAACTCGACTCACCACAACGGGCATGGTCGGAATATCCCTGATGTGCCGTACACTCAGCCTGATGTCTTCTTGGTCCAATCGCTCCCCCGATTTGACGAACCGTCAGGTAGGATCATGCAACCTATAATCTCCGGCGAATAGGGCGTTTGCGAAAGTTGGGGAAACCGTCGCGGGAACCTTGAGGGACCACGAGCCAGCGACTCCTGGGCATGTTGCAGAATGAATCTTTCCGCTTAGGCGGAAGGAGGGCTGCCAGAGGAAAAACTGCTGCTGCCGGAGGGAGAAGGCGGAGGAGATCCTCCCGACGCATCTGGTGGTTCAGAGGATGCTACTGTCTGGGCATCCTGCGGCTCAAGGGGCTGGTGAAGCGCCTTCTTGATCAATACGCCAGCCTTGAAGTAGCTCTTCTTCCTTGCAGGTACATAGACGATCTCACCCGTACGCGGATTCCTTGCGGCGGGCTTCGGTTTCGTGTCCTTCACGCCCAGCACGCCGAACCCTCGAATTTCGATACGATTGCCCTGAATCAGGCTTTCGCGCATCGCCTTGAAAAGGGTGTCGACGACCTCGTAGGCCAACTGCTTTTTCACGCCTAATTTCTCAGAAATTCTGAGAGCGAGGTCCTTTTTGGTCGTGGTCATACGAGACTCCGTCTAGGTTTGTCCCAGAAAGACGGCGGTTAATATATCCCGACTCCCAGATGTGACGCAAGGTAAAAATTTACTAGGGTCTACACCGATTTTTGCCTTCACAATTGACCCCGAAATCGCCAGATTTGCGCCTGAAATCACCAGATTTGCACCCATTCACGGGTTTCGTTCCATCTATTTGATATTTAAACAATTATGCACTCAACTGTCCTAAGAAGCAAATTTCCAGTCATGGGCACCCGAAATCTGCTCCAGGGAGCGACACGATGAGAGCGATTCTGATCGTCTGGGATGGCCCGCGTCACGACTTCGTTCGCCTCGAGCTCACCCCGAACTCACCCCGAAACTTTCTCGGTTGGGGGAAGAGGGGGTCATATTCAGTGACCATAGGGCCGTGTTCCCCACGGAAACCCGGGTCAATTCCTCCAGTATCGCGACAGGATACTACCCGGACACGCATGTGATCCTCGGAAGCCGGTTCTGGGACCGTCCACTTGGTATCCTGGTGAACACAGACGACCATCATGACCTCGACAAACTTCTGGGAGCAAATCGAGTCCTCGATACGCCCACAACGCGAGAAATCCTGCAGGAATCTGGTAACAGCACGTTCGTAGCAGGCGCAGGTTCTCCTGGGTCGACCTATCTCCAGGCGCCGGAATCCACTGACCCTGTGGTAAACGTCCGAGCCGCTATCTGGCCATCCAGGGCAGAGCCTTGGCTCGAGGAGAACTAAGGCAGGTTTCCCGAGGAATCCACGCCTCCCGATCCTTGGAACGACCTAACCTGCCGTGTCTTCATCGATGCCATCCGGTCTGAATCATACGACCTGGTCGTTTGTGGCTCTGTGATCCTGGCTACACTCAGCACAAGGCAGGCTTGGGGACCCCGGATGCCCTGGATGCGATCCGGAAGAACGATCGGCGTTTGAGCAGGATGATCGGGTCGCTGCCGGCTGACACAAGCGCTCTGGTGGCGTCCGGTCACGGCTTCTCCACGGCCAACAAAGCGCACCGGCCAGCACCCTACGTGGTTCGACTTCGATAACACACAAGCCAGGATGGGATCGTCTGGACTCTACCTGTGGAATACAGAGGCCGATCTGGAACGAGCGGTGTCGAAGCTCAGGAAACAGGAGTGGGTGGGCCGCATCTTCACTGCGGACAGCGGAGACGGCGAGATGGGCATCATATCAGATACGTTCAGTCGGAAGCTGATCAACATTGATCACGCCGGGCGCTCTCCGGATGTGGTCTTCTTTCGCCGTTCGGACGATTCAGCCAACGGCGAGGGCATCCAGGGAACGGTATGCGGTCTGAACGGCGCGGCGACGCACGGTAGCCTGAGTCCCTACGACCGAAACGCAGTCCTGGTTCGCGTCGATCCCGAACAAGCTGAGCAGTGTGGTAGCAATATAGACGACACTCGAAACGCATCCCGATACCAGTCCCTTCCTGAACGCGGGACCGTGAGCGACCAGGAGGGCAGTATTTTGGAAGAGGCTCTTCAGGACGGGGGAGTTCCTGCGGAGACGGAGGGCCCCACGGTCACCGTTGCACAATCAGGAACCGCTAGGTTCCGAATCGTTAACGATCGACCCTACCTTGTAGGTTTCGACTGTTAGGCTGACTGGATCTCTGTGATGGCCTTGAACAGGTGGTCGATCTCAGCCGGAAGGTTGTAAAGGTGCGTGGAGACGCGCACAGAGGCGTCCTCGCCCTCTTCGAAGACGGGAATCGTAATCCGGTAGGTCTCGAATAGCTGCTTGTTGAGATTTTTGCCACCCATGCCCCGAAGCCGGATGGTCGTGATGGACCCGAACAGGCCCGGCTTCGACGGTGAGAGGATGTCGATCCAGGGCAGATTCGACACCCGATCCCGGACGTATCCTGACAGCTCCCGTCCTCTGGCTGCAATCGCTTCCGTGCCGATCTCTTCCTGGAACCGGACGGCTTCCCCCGTGGCGACCTGACCAGGGAGGTCGACCGTGCCCCAGTTACCGAGCCCCCACATCGCGGGGCTGCTGTTGATCGTCGGCTCGCCATCAACCTCGACGGTTCCCTCTGGGCTGTATCCCCAACTGACGATCAGGTGATGCAGTAGAGGTTGCACGGATGGGTTGGCGTATAGAAATCCCACCCCCTTGGGCGAGCACAGCCACTTGTGGCAGTTGCCACCGTAAAAATCTGCATCAGACTCGGCGAGATCCACCGGTCCCATGCCAGGGGCGTGGGCGCCGTCATAGGCCACGAGAACACCGTGCCTATGGGCGAGCTCGGAAATCTCCTTGATGGGCAGGATCATACCGGTGCGGGTCGTGATATGGCTGCATACCAGAAGCCGCGTCTGGTCGGTGATCGCCGCCTCGATCGGTGCGAGGATCGCCGCTGGTGACTCCGGGGGAACGGGAATCTCCGCCTTAACGACAGGGACCCCCCATCGTTTCGAAGCGTTGTCCAGCGTGTTCAGAATCGCTCCATACTCCTGATCGGTCGTCAGGATCTCGTCTCCCTCTGCCCAATCCAGCCCGTTGACGACCATGTTGAGGGCCGCAGTCACATTTGGTAAAAGCGCCAGGTCTCGGGCTTGTATATTCAGATAGCCCGCAAGGGCCCGGCGTGACTCGGCAAGGCGTTCCAAGAGTGGTCTTCGGCCCTGGGTCGGATTCGATTCCAACTGACGGATCAGACCGACATAGTCTTCGTATACGGGAGTTGGCATCACTCCCCAGGACCCGGTGTTCAAGTATATTTGATCCGGATCGTGCAAATACTGCGAACGAATCGATTGCCAGTCGTGTGCCACGGAGTTCCTTTCCTGCGATTTCGATAGTGGTTCCCAACTTTAGTGCTACTCCTGAACCCTTTCAAGAAGAAAGACGTGAACGACGAATCTGTTAGACCTGCGGCCGTGATCTTCGATCTAGATGGTACCCTGTATCTCGGTGAACACTTGATTGCGGGCGCCGACGTCGCCGTCGAAACGCTGCGTAAAGCAGGACTCGTGACGACCTTCCTCACGAACAAACCGATCGATTCTCCCGCCATCTATGCGGAGAAGCTGAGTCGTCTCGGGATCCCCGTGACGGAATCGGATGTGCTGACCTCCGTAACGCTGACGATAGACTTCCTCCAGCGGTCCGGTCACGGGGATCATGTCTTTGTTATCGGCGAGGACTACCTGACCGATCAGATTCGTCAGGCTGGCTTCCGCATCGCCTCGACCCCGCAGGAAACAGACGTCGTGGTGGTGTCCCTCGATCGAACGATGAGCTATGAAAAGATGCGTTTTGCCCTGGAGGCAGCCAGAAACGGGGCGCATATGTGCGCAACGAACCCGGATGTGATCTGTCCTATGGACTCAGGTGAGATCGTAGATGCCGGAGCCTGGATCGCCGGACTGGAAGCACTTCTGAAGCGCCCAATCACAGACGTCCTTGGGAAACCATCTGCTCGCTGCGCCGAGACCGTTCTGGCCCGCGTAGGCTGCGAAGCATCGCGCGCGTTGATGGTGGGGGATCGTCTCGAGACCGACATGACAATGGCCCGGAACGCGGGGATGCAGACTGCACTCGTCATGTCCGGAGTCACTGGGGTTGCCGACTTAAAGGCTCACGGCGTTCAACCGGATTATGTTCTGGGAAGCGTGGCAGAATTGCCCGATGCTCTGGGGGTCGCGTGAGTAACCTTGCCACTATACTCTGGCGCTCCGCAGAAAGATTTCCCGGGGCGATATCCCTGGTAGGAAAGCAAGGCGCCTACTCCTACCCGGAACTGGTCAATCAGGTGACTCGAACGGGCAAAATGCTCTCAGAAAGGAGCATTGAGCCCGGGGACGCGGTCTTATACCAGATCTCCAACAGCCCCGCTGTCACCACGCTGTTCTTTGCGATCCTGAGCAGGGGAGCAGTTGCTGTGCCGGTCAATCCTCAATGGACGTCGCGTGAATTCCAGGTCGCCCGCGAAAGGTGCCACGCCAAATTGGCCATAAGCGAGCGGGAGGATGTCTCTCCAGATCTGCTCGCAACTTGCATCGAAGACTTGGTGACCGGTGAGGACGTTGTGGAAGACGGGCCGGTCGCTCGGGAGGATGCTGACACGGCGGCAGTCTTCTTCAGTTCCGGTACAACCGGGCGCCCCAAGGCCATCTCTCTGTCTCACCAGAACCTCATGTCAAACGCCGAGTGGGTGGCCACCCGGTCTCTGCCCAGCCACGCCTGGGGCCCCGGGACCCATACGTGTGCAGTCCTTCCGCTCTCACACTCCTTTGCCCTGACGTGTAACCAGAATGCGGCCCTGTACGCCGGATCGGCGCTGTCCTACCTGGACCGTTTCGACTCGGGCGAGTTCCTTCACCAGATCCGAAATCTCAACGTCAGCGTAACGGCCCTTGTGCCTTCCGCTGCCAGTCAGCTGCTTGACGCGCAGGCCAGGGCTCCCGGAGATGTGCCTCTCAAATACTGCCTTATCGGAGGCGCGCCTATTTCGGCCGCGCTTGTGGATCGATTCGAACGGGCATTCGACGTGACCGTGGTCGAGGGCTATGGCCTGACGGAGACCTCCCCTGTGTGTGCCTTTCGCACACCGGATACGGCTCGGAAACCGAACAGCGTCGGAGTGGCGGCTGGCCACGCTGAACTCAACGTCCTGGACGAGGCTGGACGGCGTGTCCCATCTGGCACAGGAGAGCTTCTGGTTCGGGGGCCGGGCGTATGCGCTCGCTATCTGGATGAGGAGGTCGCCACCGAAGATGGGTGGCTCAAGACGGGCGATCTGGCTCGTATCGACCAGGAGGGTCACGTATTCATCGAGGGGCGGCTCAAGGACATCATCATCAGGAACGGCTACAACGTGTCTCCCGTGGAGGTCGAGCAGGCACTCGAGGCTCACCCTGGGGTCGATGAAGCGGGTGTTGTCGGGATTGCCGATGCGAACGTTGGGGAGGAAATCGTGGCAGCAGTTGTCGTCAGGTCTGACGCCGTGACGGTTGAAGACTTGTGTGGGGCTTGTGTCAGCGCACTGGCCAGATACAAGCAACCTGACCGTATTCTACGCGTGGCATCCATCCCGAAGGGCGCCAAGGGGCAGGTCCTCAGAGACGCGCTAAGGGCCCAAATCTTGACATAATGTATTGCTGGATAATATATTACTGGTGGTCAGCAAAACTGCTGAATCACTTGAAGAGAAGGCATAATGGCAGCCCAAGCGGAGGCAGGCTTGAAAATAGATGAGGACATCCGGGACAATGTTGCAATCCTGAGCATATCCGGTGCGTTGATGAGCGGCCCTGAAGTTTCCGAGTTTCACGAGCACATCAAGCGACTCGCCAAAGACGGGATTGTAAACGTGGTCGCCGACTTCTCGAAAGTGAAGTGGTTCGGGAGCTCGATGCTGGGCGTGATGACCGCCAGCCTGACCACCCTTCGGAACGAAGGGGGCGACCTGAGACTGACAGGAATTACGAAGAAGATCGAGAGTATTCTGATGGTTACCCAGCTCGCTTCGATCTTCCGCACCGTTGACACTGTCGACCGCGCCGTTGCCAGCTTCACAACTCAGCCCCCCGAGCCAAAACCGGCTGACTAGCACGTCCAAAGATCGTATTATTCAAGCCGCTTCCCCAATGGTCGGGGAGTGGCTTTTCTTTTTGCGCGAGAGCATAATTGACTGACGAAGAGATCATTTCCCGTTGGAGAGACGCACCCGCACCGCTGCTCGGGGTTCTGCACGCATTTCACGACCGAGATGGCCTCCTGACGGATAAGGCGTTACGTGCTGTTTCCGGGGCTTTTCGAGTCCCCCTGGCCGACCTGTATGGAACCGTCACGTTCTACCACCATTTCTCACGGGGTGAAGTCTCCGCTGCGACGCCAAGGGTCTGCACCGGGCCTGTCTGCCGGCAACGAGGCGCCGAAGCCGTATTGAACGCGCTCGAGGATGAGGGCGCGATATCTATCGCGTGCCCAGGGCGATGTGACACACCCGTTCCAGTAATCCGTAAAGACAGCGTGGAAATCCATACCGGTGAGGGAATCGACGATCGGGTTTCGGCCCTTCCGATCCCAAATCCGGGGGGCTACGAGGAGTGTGTCTTCGCAGAGATCCGTGAGCCGGACCGAGCGCCTATCGAAGGGTATCTAGCGTCCGGAGGCTACACCGCACTGGGACAAGCATTGGGCATGGGCTCCGATGCTATTATCGATACGCTGGACGCGTCCAGGCTTGCAGGAAAAGGCGGAGCGGGGTTCCCTACCGGGCGTAAGTGGCGCGCCGTCCGAGATGCACCAGGTTCACCTAAGAGCGTGGTCTGTAATGCTGACGAGGGAGAACCGGGATGCTTTCAAGACCGTGTCTTGTTAGAGCACGATCCGCACGCGCTTATCGAAGGGATGGTTATCGCCGGATTCGCGACCGGAGCTGAGCGAGGGTTCATATACCTGCGTTACGAGTATCCACGAGCACTGAAGGTGCTCGAACAGGCCCTTCAGGAAGCGGAGACGGCCAGAATCCTGGGCGATTCAGTCAGCGGTTCCGGCCACACATTCAGAATCCACATCCGCCGTGGCGGGGGCGCTTATATATGTGGTGAAGAGACCAGCCTGCTGAACAGCCTGGAGGGCAAACACCCATACCCCCGGAACAGGCCACCTTATCCGGTGACACACGGCTTCGAAAATCTCCCGACTGCGGTGAACAACGTGGAGACCCTGGCCGCCGTCCCTCAGATCCTGAAGCGAGGAGCAGAGTGGCACGTCGGCCTCGGTCTTGGGGATCACGCAGGGACGAAGGTGATCAGCGTATCGGGTGACATCCGCCATCCCGGCAACTACGAAGTCCCGGTAGGGCTTTCCTTGAGAACCTTATTGGAAGACTGGGCAGGGGGGAGTGGGGAGGGGAGTACCATTCAGGCCGTCACGATGGCCGGCGTGTCAGGAGGCTTCCTCGCGGGAGACGACTTGGATGTGTCCCTGGACTCTGCCAGCGTATCCGAACGGGGAGCCCTTCTCGGCGCCGCTGGTGTGATGGTTTTCGACGACACGCGAGACATTGTCGGGGTGGCTGAGAGCGTGATGCACTTCTTCTCAGAAGAGTCGTGCGGGAAGTGCTTCCCGTGTCGAATCGGCACCAGGCGTCTGCAGGAACGACTGTCGGGCACCTACGGCCCGATGGACGCGGACGTCTGGCGGCAGGAAGTAGACGACATGACGCGGACCATGATGGCCACGAGCGCGTGTGGCCTCGGGCAGGCCGCGCCGCTGATCGTCGAGAGTCTCGATCGATATTTCCCTGAATCCGTGAACCAGCTCATAGAATCAAAGGACAAGGATGGCTGATACCATCACGATAGACGACGTTGAGGTCGGCTTCACCCCGGGTGAGACGGTCTACAAAATCGCCGAGCGCATCGAGAAGGAAGTCCCCACGCTGTGCTATGACCCCAGACTCGAGCCCTTCGGGAGTTGCCGGCTCTGTGTCGTGGAACTCGATGGTGCGAGAACACCTGTGGCGTCGTGCACCACGCGGGCGGAAGACGGCATGGTCGTTCGGACGAAGACCGACGACCTGGAACGGTACCGGAAGACCTTGCTCGAGATGGTCGCATCCGAGAACCGTGAGATCGAAGTGGATCCGCTCCGAGGATACGCTTCACAAGAGCTCACAAATCTGATCGACCAATATGGCGCAGACACGGACCGGTTCGAGGGGAGCCAGTCCGGCTGCACGTATGAAGCGGATGACAACCCTTTCATTCTCAGGGACTATGATCTCTGCATCTCGTGCAACCGGTGCGTGCGCGTTTGTGCGGAACGCGAAGGTGACTATGCCATCAGTATTCAGGGCCGCGGTTTCAACACCCAGATCACAGCCGAGTTTGGCGGGCTCCTGAAAGACTCTTCCTGCACGTTCTGCGGCCAGTGTGTGCAGACGTGCCCAACCGGGGCTCTCGCCGACAAGAAGGCGCTCCGGGCAACGGAGCTGCCGGAACCGGTCGAGATGACGCGCTCGGTATGTCCCTATTGCGGTGTGGGCTGTTCGGTCGACTTGATGACCAAGGGTGACAAACTCGTTGGGATTCAACCCGCAATGGACGGTCCGGCGAACCAGGGGGCACTCTGCGTAAAAGGCCAGTTCGCCTTCGATTTCGTTCAGCATCGGGATCGCCTGGAGCTACCCCTCGTACGAGGGGAAGATGGAGCGCTCCACGAAACCGACTGGGATACTGCCCTAGACCGGGCTGCGGAGGGTTTCAGGTCGACGGTCGATGAGCACGGTCGCCATGCCGTCTATGCAGTTGCCTCCGGTCGTACCCCCAGCGAGGCCAACTATGTCATCCAGAAATTCATGCGGGCCGGCTTCGGCACCAACTACATAGACAACTGTAGCCGTGCCTGACACGCTCCAACGGTTGCCGGTCTGGCAGCCACGATCGGAAGAGGAGCGATGTCAAACCCCCTGGAGGACATGGAGAAGCCGGATGTGATCTTCTGCATCGGGACGAACATGACCGAGTGTCACCCCGTGGCCGCCACAAGGCTCAAGCGAGCGCTGGCGAAAGGTGCACGCATGATCGTCGCGGACCCACGCCGGATTCCGCTGGCGGAGATGTCGGATATCTACCTCCCGCTGAGGGTCGGGTCAGATTCGGCACTTCTGCTGGGCATCGCCCACGTGATTGCCCGTGAGGGGCTAGCCGACCGAACATTTATCGACACTCGGACCAAAGAGGCGGACCCATTCTTCAAGCACATCAACCAGTTCACGCCCCAATGGGCGGAATTGATCACAGGGGTACCGGCCGCCGACATTGAAGCTGCCGCGATGATGTTTGGTCAGGCGGAACGAGGGGCGATTTACTATACCCTCGGCATCACCGAGCATATCTGCGGCGTGGATAACGTCCAGAGCCTGTGCAACCTAGCGCTGATGACCGGGAACATCGGACGAGAAGGGACCGGTGTGAACCCGATGCGTGGACAGAACAACATCCAGGGCGCAGGGGACAGTGGCGCCATACCGAGTAACTATCCCGGGTTCCAAAGCGTCGAGGATCCCGAGAACCAAGCGAAGTTCCGCGAGCTCTATGGACGGGACATCGACCTGGAGAAGGGCATCACCAAAGTCAGGGCTCTCGAGGCAGCGGGAGACACAATCCAGGCTATGCTGATCGACGGAGAGAACACACTCGTGTCAGACCCCGATCGCGATCACTGTGAGCACGCCCTGAAGAGCCTGAAGCACCTCGTGGTGATCGACATCTTTCTAACGGAAACAGCGGAACTCGCAGACGTCGTGTTTCCCGCATCTTCGTGGGCGGAAACGGACGGCGTGTTCACGAATACAGAACGGCGGGTCCAGCGCGTGCGACAAGCCGTGCCATCGCCGGGAGAGGCTCGACCCGACTGGTGGATCGTAAGCGAAATCGCCAAACGGCTCGAGTTTGAAGGATTTGAATTTAACGGACCGCAGGACGTTTTCAACGAACTCTGCAGTCTTTCACCGATCTATCGCGGACTGGACTGGGACCGAATCGAGCACGGAGAATACCAATGGCCCGTCCCGGAACCAGACCATCCCGGCACACCGGTCCTCCATCAAGGCGAGTTCCCGAACGGGCGGGGGATCTTCAAAGTGATCAATTACCGGGACCCCGCCGAGACGACGAGCGATGATTACCCTGTTTGGCTAACCACCGGGAGGCGCCTGACGTCGTATCACACGAGGACCCAGACGGGCCGAGCGCAGGGGATCGAGTATCTCCTGCCCGCGGAATCTCTGGAGGTCCACCCGGACGACGTCTCCGACTGGGGGCTCGAAAACGGGGGCTGGTGTCGGATGGCGAGTCCGCGGGGGGAGGTCCAGGTTCGCGTTCGATCCACATCGCGTTCACCGCGAGGGACCGTTTTCGCCAGCTTCAGCTTCAATGACGTACCCGTAAACGTCCTGACAGGGTCGGGATATGATCCCGTGACGGACACGGCCGAACTGAAGGTATGCCCGGTCCGCATCGAGCCGATTCCGGAGCCTGAACCTGCTTGACCGTGGGTGAACGCGAAAAACAGTGGGAACGGCGCTCCATCCTGCAGCGGGGCGAGACCGACCCGAACGCCGTAGACGACGCGGTCGCGATTGAAGAGCCTCTTGAAATCCGAATCGCGGGAGAGACGGTGGCTGTCACCATGCGGTCTCCCGGCCAAGATGACTGGCTGACGGCCGGTTTCCTGCTTTCTGAGGGCATCATCAGCACCCTTGGCGATGTTTCCCGCATCTACCATTGCGGTCGTCCGGGCACCGAAACGTTCCGGAACACGATCGACGTCATCCCTTCACCCGGCCTGGCCCTGGACTTGCCGGATTTGACGCCGTCCAAGCGTGGTACCTTGACCTCATCAGCGTGCGGCGTTTGCGGCCGCCAGAGCATCGATGACCTGATCGAGCGCTGCGAGCCTTTCGAGGACGTCACCCCGATCGATTCTCGAGTCGTCACACAGGCACTGTCTACGATCCAAGAACACCAACCCACGTTTGAGGCGACCGGTGGGGTCCATGCCGCTGCCATCTTCACGGATACCGGAGCGCTCGTAGCGTGCAGTGAAGACATCGGGAGACACAATGCGGTCGACAAGGTCGTCGGTTCAAGCCTCTACGAGGAAGACTGGCCAGAGGGGGCCTTGCTCGCTGTCAGTGGCAGGGCAAGCTTCGAGATGATCCAAAAAGCTGCGATGGCCCGTCTCCCATATGTGGTCAGCGTATCCGCAGCCAGCACCCTCGCCGTTGACCTCGCCGACCGAATGAACATGACGGTGATCGGATTTGCCCGGCGCGGCCGTATGAACGTGTATACCCATCCGGAGCGACTTCAATGACGGACATCCCATCACGCCTGACCGCCCTGCGCGAACAGATGCGTGCGCACGGCATCCACGCCTATCTGGTTCCGAGCACGGACGCCCATCACAGTGAGTATGTTCCGTCGTGTTGGCAACGCCGTCCGTGGATCTCAGGGTTCACGGGGTCCGCTGGTGACGTCGTGGTCACACTGGAGTCTGCCGGTCTGTGGACGGATGGCCGCTACTATCAGCAAGCAGCCACCCAACTGGAAGGAAGTGGAATCATACTGTTCAAGAGCGGACAGCCCGACGTACCGAAGATGGTGTCGTGGCTGCTCGAACAACTGAACTCCGGAGAGCGATTGGGGGTAGACCCTCGAGTTCTCGGGATCAAGGCGGCCGAATCCCTAGGATCTGAGTTGGACCGGGGCAAAATCGAACTGACGTTCATCCCGGACAACCTTGTCGACGTGATCTGGGAAGATCGTCCTTCACCATCCACTGCCCCGGTGATGGTGATGCCTGAACGGCACGCCGGTGAGTCAGTGGAATCGAAGCTTGGACGGCTGAGGAAGCAAATGGCGGAGGCGAAGGTGGACACACACGTGATCACGGCAATGGATGCGATCGCGTGGCTCTGCAACCTCAGGGGTTCCGACGTCGACTTCAATCCCGTGTTCATATCCTATGCGGCCGTTTCCGTGTCTGATGCCTACCTGTTCGTAGATGAAGCGAAACTCGATGACGCAGTGGTCGCATCGTTGAGTGGGCTTGTGAAGATACGCCCTTACGCCGACATCGAGCCATTTCTGACCTCGGAGACGGCGGGCAAGGTCTGGCTCGATGAGGAATCCGCAAACCATTGGATCGCCGGCCTGGTCGGTGAACGCGCTGTATCCGTCGAGCGATCGCCGGTTGTCGAGTTCAAGGCGATAAAGAACCGAACAGAGATGTCGGGAATTCGACTTGCACACATCATCGACGGCGTCGCGATGGTTCGCTTCCTGAAGTGGATGGAAGAGGTTGTTGGCCGCGAGCCCGTTTCCGAGCTGTCGGCTGCCGGCAAGTTGCTGGCGTTTAGGAAAGAGGGTGAAGGGTTTGTCGGGCCCAGCTTCCCGACAATCTCGGCATACGGTCCGCACGGGGCTATCGCACACTACTCCGTGGACGAGGAGTCAGACATCCCCATCGAGACGAATAGCCTCTATCTGGTCGACAGCGGGGGGCAGTATACCTTCGGTACGACGGATATCACGCGCACGGTCTGCTATGGGGAGGGGACGGATGAACAGAAGGAGATGTTCACCCGCGTACTGAAAGGACACATCGACTTGACTACGCTGTCCTTCCCGGACGGGACGACGGGTCAACACATCGATGTCGCCGCACGCAGACCGCTATGGGAGGCGGGCCGCAACTTCCACCACGGAACGGGTCACGGTATCGGCCACTACCTGAACGTCCACGAGGGGCCTATCTCGATCAGTGGCCGTGCGGCTGCCGTTAAGCTCGCGGAAGGTCACGTGATCTCGAACGAGCCTGGCTACTACAGGGAAGGCGCCTTCGGCATCCGGATCGAGAACCTGGTGACCGTTGTTGCCGACGAGGACCGGTCATCCGATCAGGCGTTTTACAAGTTTGAGACGCTGACGAGGTGCCCGATCGAGTCAGCGCTCATCGTGCCTGAAGTCCTCGGTGAGGATGGCGTTACCTGGCTGAATGATTTCCACCGCGTCGTCAGGGAGAGCCTTCAGGATCAACTCGATCCGGATACGGCCAACTGGCTCGAGAATAAGACCCAACCCATCTAGGAGAGACCGATGCCCATCTACGAATACAGCTGCAGAGCGTGCGAGCACGGGTTCGAGGCGCTCGTAAGCGCCTCACGGCCGGCATCCTGCCCGAAATGTGGCTCAAGCCAGCTGGAGAAGAAGCTGTCCGCCTTCGCCGTTCAGGCGGCCAACCCGGTAGCAGTCGGCGGGGGACCGTGTGGTACCTGCGGCGACCCGAGAGGGCCAGGGACCTGCTCCATGTAAAAAGAGTGCCGGCCCTGACGAATTAGGACCGGCACTCGGGAATTGAAACACCGACACACACACTTGCCGTTTAGACTATCGGCATAACCGTGGTTCGGTTTAGCGGATTCTATCTACTACTGAAGCTTCAATACCGCTGAAGCTCCGTTCGGGTGTAGCGGCAAGCGTTCAGCGCGATCTGACACTGCGTATACCGTCTCCTTGACCGTGCTCTTGTCGATGTCGATCACATAATGAACACGTCTGGGATCCCATCCCATATTCTGCGCCAGCGCGGTTAGTAGACGGGTAAGCTCCTCGACCGTAGTACCGAACTGCACTCCTATGTGTTCCATTCGAGCCTCCAGATCCGCCCAATCAGTCAAGGTAAAGGTAGGCCACGCGTCCGCCGGCTGTCAAGACGGGCCATAAACAGGAAAAGCTCCAGGGATGGGGCTTTTCCTGTTTATGGCTATGGGGCTGAGGGCTGAATGTATCTTCCTTGACACGACCCGACCGGGGTAGCGATTACAACAGATTCAGCACGCTCGCTGCGGCAAGATTGGCCTGGTCGTTCTCAGCCATCACCGCATTCGCATTTATGTTCGCAGAAAGGCGGTTCTGCAGGGCCCCCAAATCTCCGCGGGTCTGCACAACCTCCTGAATAGCAATGTCGATACGGCCAATCATATCCTGAGAGGATGCAGCCGTGGAAACGGAGGCAGACCCAAGGTTCAGCGTTGCTCCTGTTGCCCACGTATCCCTGATCGTCGCCTCAATCCTGTGCACGGCTCCGTCATCTGGTCCAATCTGGAAGGTTCCCCCGGTTCCAGAATCCAGCGAGATCACTAGCCCTTTCAGGTTTCCATCACGGAACCCGTCAGAGGCGGGGCTGAGGCCATCCGTGCCCCGTAGACCACTCAGCGTCAACTGGACGCTCAGCCTGTCAAGATTGGCGACGATTGAAGACCCGGTCGCCACCACGCGCCCGGCGGCGTCGAAGTCGAGCGTGGGCTCGAGGTCGATGGTCTGAGTTGCGACGCCGTTCCCTTAGTCGGCCAGCAGAGCAGTGTTGTTGTAGGAGGCGACCTGGGCGACGCGGTCGACTTTGCTGATGAGTTCAGTGAACTCGGCGTTAAGCGCACCTTCGGCAACCTGAAGAAGGTTGGTTGCCTGTTCGGAGTTCCGAATGCCCTGGAGGAAGCTGCTAATTTCGGCCCTCAAACCTTCGGAAACGCTCAGGCCTGCAGCGTCGTCGTCGGTACGAATCACCTTCAAACAAGATGACAACCGTCCGACCTGGTTCGCAAGGTCCATATTCGTGATTTTCAACTGTCTTTGGGTATTGATCCCGGAGATGTTGTTATTGACTCGGAGTGGCACGGCGATACCTGTACCTGGCCAGTGTGTGTGATGCAACTACTCAGGCGGTGTGTCCCCGTGGCTCCTTTCGCGATTTCCGGCAGGCCTGTGGACTACCTGACAACCAGGTTGGTTTACCGGTCTACCTCGATAATCGAGTTCGCTCCAGCGAATCTTGAATTTCATCCGATTTTTTCTGCGGAATGCCTGTAGGTAGAGGGATCTGGCCCGAACCTGGCCCACCTCAGCCACCATAGTCCTGAGCTCGCAGTGAACTTTTCTGCTAAAGTCGAATGGGGGAGAGTCGATAAACGGTATATGAAGTGATACCATTCTGTATCATTGTGTGTGTTGTAACACTCAAAGTAAGGGACAGGAGCAGGAGGGTCGCACTATGCCAGGCTTTATGGTCAACAGCAACATTATGGCGTTCAACACGGATCGCCACCTTGGTAATACCAGCAGAAGGCTGGGCACCAATCTCGAGCGACTGTCCTCCGGGCTGAGAATCAACCGCGGGGCGGACGATCCGAGTGGATTGCAGGTTTCGGAGGGTCTCAGAGCCGAGATTCGCAGCCTGGTCGTTGGAACAAGGAACGCCGAACAGGGGACAAACATGATTCAGACGGCTGAAGGAGCGCTCAATGAAGTCAGCGCTATCCTCATCCGGATGCGCGAACTGGCGATGCAGTCTGCCTCGTCCACGGTGAGCGACCAGAATCGTGAGGCAATCAACGCAGAGTCCGTCCAGCTGATTACGGAAATCGATCGGATTGCGAACGGTACCCAGTATAACGAACAGACGCTTCTGCGCGGTTTCGGCAACGTCGTCAGTACGGACCCGACGGCTTCGACTGCTTTGCAATCCACGACCACGGGCTTAATCGACGTCAAGGTAACTGGCGCAGAATCAGGAACTTATACGTTTATTGATGTTGGCCCCACCGACAATCAAATAACTATGGGGAACGGCGTCGCGACCCAGACCATCGATATCGGCCCGGCGCTGGATAACGATGGCGCCGGCGGTGTTGTCGCAACAGGATCCGCCATCGTGGCAAACTTCGATCGACTAGGGGTCACTCTGACGTTGTCCGGGACCAGACCGGCCTCGCTCTCAGACCCGGCGACTGATGGATACCGCGATGGAGAACTGGGTGGCCGGTCAATCGTCGTCGAAGGCGGGACCGGTGGAAGTATCCAGGTCGGGTCCGAGAACCGCGCTGTGGACCGTATCGAGCTCACCATCAACGATCTCCGGGCCACGGGGCCAACCCTCAGCCTGGGCGGGATGTCCCTCAGCGCCCTCGAGGCTGCTCGATCGGCGATCTCTACGATCGACTTGGCCATCGACACGATCGCCCAGATTCGAAGCGACTTGGGCGCTCAGCAGAACCGCTTGGGGACCACGATCCGGAAGAACAACGTGGCGGTTGAGAACATGACTGCCTCGGAATCAGGTATTCGCGATGCAGACGTCACGGAAGAGGTCACCGACTTCACCAAGAACCAGATCCTTACACAATCCGGCACAGCTCTTCTCGCTCAGGCGAACGCGGCTCCGCAGAACTTCCTGTCGCTCCTGCAATAACGACCAGCACAAAACACACAGATGACCGGCTCCTCGACCCGAAAACGGGCAGAGGAGCCGCTTCTGTATATGGCTTTGAACTTGCCTTATACCTTGTTTTCAGTTAATGTAACGCGTCGGAACCATACACCTTAACGCACTCAAAAAGCACCGACTTATGCCCAGAGATCGCCTTTCCAAAGAAGAGCTTCACGACGACGAATTCACCTCCGCCATATTCCGGCTAATCACTTACACGGAAGAGAATTACCCGAAGATCCTAGCCGGGCTCGGAGCGGTCGTTGTGGCTTCCCTGATTGGCTTCTTCATCCAGGATAACGCCAACAAGCGCACCCAGGCTGCACTTGACGCAATCGGTGACGTACAAGTCGCTCTTATGCAAGGGAATATGAGCAGCGCTATAACAATAGCTCAAGCCGTGGCTTCGGATTACTCTGGGGAGACGATCGGCGGTCGAGCGATTCTAACACTGGCGAATATCTACTTTGATCAGGGCCGTTTCGAAGAGTCAAGCGCCCAGTACCATAAATTCTTGGACGGTGCCGACGATCCGTCGGGTCCCGAGGTCTATGGTGCTACGGCGGGCATTGCGTCGTGTATGGAGGCCCAGGGCAATCCGTTGGGCGCCGGCCAGCAACTCCTTAGCTACGCCGATTCGCATTCACAGACGCCGTATGTACCGCTTGCCTTGATGGAAGCAGCCAGGAGCTATCTTGCGGGTGGAAATCCCGACCGAGCCAAGGAGACACTCCAGCGCGTGATCGGCGACTATCCCGAGTCGGCAGTAAACAGGGCCGCGAAGACCGAGCTAGGCATCCTGGGAATCCACGTCGATTAATCCACCCGACCCTTCCTGGTATAAGATACATTATGTAAACCTGTTTGTGTGACTATTTGTTTCCATCCTTCTTCTCTCCCGGGACACGGTCCCCTGACTTCCCTCTACTCCAGAATTTATCAATACCAATGCCTAGAGCCGATACCAAGCAGACCCCGCTGCATGTTGCTCACGTTGAAGCTGGCGCACGCATGGTGCCGTTTGGCGGGTGGGATATGCCTGTCCAATACTCCTCGATCAAGGAGGAGCACCACGCCGTTCGTTCTTCTTGCGGTCTCTTTGACGTCAGCCATATGGGCGAATTCGCCTTCCGTGGGCTGGCCGCATGTGATCTCCTGCAACATCTAACCACGAACGACATCGCAGAGCTTTCTACCGGAGCCTGTCACTACACCTTCTTGCTGAATGGCAATGGTGGGACGATTGATGATGCAATGGTCTACCGCCGCGACGAATCCGATTACCTGGTTGTCGTCAATGCGGGCAATATCGACAAGGATTGGGCACACGTTCAGACGGTCTGTAAAGGATTCGCTGGCGCTGATGTCACAAATGAAAGTGACCAGCACGCTCTGGTGGCGTTGCAGGGGCCTCTGGCCCTCACGGTTGCTGCGTCTCTGGTCGGTGGAGATCTAACCGAAGTTCCGTTTCACGCGCTTGTAGAGGCCGATATCGACGATATGGCCGTCCTGGTGGCCACAAGTGGCTATACGGGTGAAAACGGGGTCGAAATCTTTGTATCGGCGGAAAATGCCGTTCGGCTATGGTCTCAGATTGCCGATCTGGAGTGTGTTTCGCTTTGCGGGTTGGGTGCGCGTGACACCCTTCGCCTGGAGGCATCCCTCGCCCTTTACGGACACGAATTGGACGAGGATACGTCCCCGCTCGAGGCGAAACTGGGGTTTGCTGTCTCCAAAACGGGCGACTACGTGGGAGCGGACAGGATGCGCGAGCAGCGAGCCTCCGGCACGTCGAAGTCGCTGGTAATGCTGGAAATGGTGGATCGGGCGATTCCCAGGCAGGGCTACGAGATTGTGAATGATTCTGGGAGCCCGATCGGCGAGGTGACCAGCGGCTCACTTGCACCGTGGTTAAAAAAACAGATCGGTATGGGGTATGTCCGGACAGATTTTTCCCGAATCGGCCAGGAAGTGGGGATCAAGATTCGCGACAAGGTAGCGAGGGCCATCCAGGTCAAACGACCCTTCTACCGTCGACCCTCACGCTGAGGAATCAGGCGAGTCCCCGGCTCTCCAGCTCGGATCTCGCTTTCTCGAACTGATCGACGGCCTCCTGCCCGTCCGACCAGACAACGAGTTCCTCCATCCCCTGCAGGAACGTGACAGATGGCTTGTAGCCGAGCCTCGTCTGGATCTTCTCAATGGTCGGGAAGCAATGGCGTGTGTCCCCCGACCGATAGCGCCCCGTAATCTCCACCCCAAGCTGTTCCTGCCCGTAAACCTTCTCGAGCGTCTCGGCCACCTGACGGATCGAAACCCTTTCACCGGAACCGACGTTGAACGACTCGTAGTTCGCCTCACCCTTCTCCATCGCCAGCAGATTCGCCTGCACGATATCGTGGACGCTCACGAAGTCGCGTGACTGCTCTCCGTCCTCGTAGATGACCGGCGGGTTCTCGTTCTTGATCCGACTCATAAAGATCGCTGCCACACCCGTATACGGGTTGGAAAGCGACTGTCTGGGTCCATACACATTGAAGTATCGGAGCGCCACAGCGGGAATGTCATACGCCTTCCCGATGTTCAGGACCATCTCTTCCTGATCGGTCTTGGTATGCGCGTAGATCGCGTAGCAGATCCGCTCCGCTTCTTCCGAAATCCCGACTGCCTCCAGGGGGCCACCGCAGACCGGGCAGAAGAGCTCCCAGTGGCCTTCCGCCAGTTGATCGTCATCCCTTAAGCCGGGGCGCTGAAGACCGTGGTCTTTACACAGATAGGCCCCCTCGCCGTAACTGCTCTGGGAGGCCGCCACGACCATCTTCTGGATCTCTTCCCGTTTGTGGTTGACGATGATGTCGAGCAGGTTCGCCGTTCCCCCCGTATTCACGTCTACATACTTCTTGATCTGGTACTGGGACTGCCCCATCCCGACCATGGCCGCTTCGTGGAAGACGACCTCGATTCCGTCCATCGCCTTGAGGAGGGTGTCGTAGTCCCGAATGTCGCCCTGGACAACTTCCGCTTCAGGATTCACGTAATCCGGAATCTCGCCCGAGGTATGCACCTGTGGCTCCAGGTTATCGTATATCCTGACCCGGTGCCCCTTCTTGACGAGCGCATCGACCAAGAAGGATCCGATAAAGCCCAGTCCACCGGTCACCAGTATGCGTTTTTCGTCCGCACTCATCCTCACATCCTCCTCAGTTCGCTCGCTCGTTCTTCACGTTTCTCGCCAGGAACCACAGTAGCGCCCTGGTCAGCGTGTAGCGGGATAGCTGGTAGTGTTTACGCCCGAAATAGGCCAGGTACTCGCGCTGCATCATTTTTCGTTCACGAGGAACGGGCGCCTTGTTCCGGTGGTGTACGATCGGCCCCGCAGGCAGATACAGGCAGTCGTAACCCCTCTCAGTAACCCGATAACAGAGATCCACGTCCTCACAGTAGAGGAAGATCGCTTCGTCGAATCCCCCGATGGTCTCGAAGAGATCGCGCCGTATCCACAGATATGCGCCGGTCACCCAGCCGACGTGGCGGATCCGATCGTATCCCTTCCAATGCTGGAAAGCGATCAGTCCGAAAAGTGGTCGCAGAAAGGGTATGGTGATCAGCAGGCGATTCAGAACGAGCGAGGCCATGGTGGGGTACGACCCGGTCGAACACTCGCGTTCATCATCTCCGTCGAAGATGATGCCACCGGCCGCTCCCCAATTTGGGTGGTCGTCCAGCGCTTCCAGAAACAACCGGAGCGAGTCCGGCTCGACAACCGTGTCCTGGTTCAGGAACAGCAGGATGTCGGACTTCGCTTCCCGTGCACCGACGTTGTTGGCCGGACCGAAGCCGATCGTCTTTTCCAGATGGATCGACTGCGCCCACGGGAAACGCTCGGCCAGGAGCTCCCGCGAGCCGTCCGTCGACGCGTTCTCCACCACAATAACCTGCAGGGATTCGTAGTTGTCCGCCGCCTCCAGGGAGTTCAGGCACCCCTCAAGCCAATCCCTCGTGTTGGTGTTGACGATGACGGTCGAGACGTCGGGTTTGCGCTCCGGATCAGACAACGATGTTCACCATGCGACCTGGAACCACGATGATCTTGCGTGGTTCGTTCCCTTCCAAATGGCGGACGACGTTCTCCTGCTCGAGGGCCAGTCGCTGGACCTCTTCCTGGTCTGCGTCAGCGGCCACCGAGAACTTCGCCCGCATCTTGCCGTTCACCTGAACTGGCATCTCGATCGTGTCCGCCTTGGCCAAATCTTCCCGCGCCGTCGGCCATGGCTGGGAGGAAATCGCACCCTCCTCCTCTCCCATCATCACCCAAATTTCCTCACAGAAATGAGGGGCGAAGGGAGCCAGCATCAGGACGAACGCGCGATACAGCTCCTCCGTGATCTTCTCCTGTCCGCTGATCGCATTGTTCAACTCGATCAACGCAGCGATGGCAGTGTTGAATCGCAGCCCGTCCAAGTGGTCTGTCACGCGAATGATGGTCTGGTGGAGCAGCTTCTCCAGGTCATCGGTGAGTTCGCCCCCGATCGCCGGCTTACGCTCCGGCGTGACAAAGTTTCGCCACGCTCGTTGCAGGAACCGCTGCATCCCTCGGATGCCGTCCATACTCCAGGGAGCGCTCGCGTCCAGGGGTCCCATATACATTTCATACAGCCTGAGTGCATCGACGCCGTACTGCTCCCCGACCTCCTCCGGGGGAAGACCATTTTTGTAGCGCTTCCCCATCTTGCCCGGTGACTTCGTCAGGGCAGCGCCGGTTTCCCGGTGGTAGCCTTCCCCATCTCGGACTTCGACGTCACGAATGTCGACATAGACGCCGCGATCGTCCGTAAACGCGTCGGCCGTGATCATGCCCTGGTTGAACAGCTTCCGGAAAGGCTCCGGCGTGGCGACGTGGCCCAGATCATACAGCACCTTGTGCCAGAACCGTGAGTAGAGCAGATGCAGGACCGCGTGCTCGGCGCCACCGACATACAGGTCGACCGGCCCGAAGTATCGCTGCTCCTCGTTGCCACAGAAGGCGCCTCCGTTGGCCGGATCCATGAACCGCAGATAGTACCAGCAGGAGCCAGCCCATTGAGGCATCGAGTTCAGCTCACGCTCGTAGGTATCCCCGTCGACGTCTACCAGGCGCCAGTCATCGCCTGCTCGGCCGAAAGGCGGACGGATCGGTGCGTCCGGTGAATCGGAGGTCTCAGGATGGAAGTCTTCCATTTCCGGCAGCAGCACGGGAATGTCCGTCGTGATGGCCCGGCCGTCCGGCGTGTGCGCCAGCGGGAAGGGCTCACCCCAATAGTGCTGACGGGAGAACACCCAATCCCGGAGCTTGTAGTTGATTGCGGACTGACCCCGACCGTTCTGTGACAGGGCCTTGATGATCTGCCGCTTCGCATCAGGCGTTGAGAGACCAGTGATGGCATAAGGAGTCTCCTCACCCTCTGGCGGTGAATTCACGGATGTGCCATCGCCCGTGAAGCAATGTGTCTCCTCCCCTTCCGGGGCCTGGACGACTTCGATGATATCCAGCTCGAATGCCTTCGCGAAGTCGTAGTCGCGGTCGTCGTGGGCCGGAACAGCCATGATCGCTCCGGAACCGTAGTCCATCGACACGTAGTCGGCGACAAAGACAGGCACCTTCTTCCCGCTCACGGGATTCAGCGCATAGAACCCTGCAAACAGACCCGTTTTGTCTTTCTCTTCGCGCTCTTTCGCCAGTTGGGCGCGTTCGGCCTCCCTAGCGTATTCAGCGATCGCCGTCCGGATGTCCCTGGCTGGATCTTCACCCTTCCACGCATCCAGTGTCTCTTCGGGCCACGCTTCAGGCACGTTATACTGGTCCGATCCTGGATCCACCAGCGGGTGGGCGGGCGCCAATACCATGAAGGTGGCGCCAAACAGCGTGTCGGGACGCGTGGTGAACACCCGAACCTGTCCGCATACGGAATCGGATCCGCTCGCCAGAACGTCGAAGTCGACCTCGGCGCCCTCGCTCTGGCCGATCCAGTTTGTCTGCATGCGCTTCAGGGCATCCGGCCAGTCGAGGGTGAAGCTCCCGCTATTACCATCCGGCAATTTATCTGCGGCCAGGTCGGCCAACAGGCGATCCGCATAGTCCGTAATCCGCATGATCCACTGCCGGAGGGGACGTCGGTATACCGGATGGTCTCCCCGCTCGCTCAGGCCGTCGTTCGTGACCTCCTCGTTGGCCAGCACCGTCCCCAACCGCGGACACCAGTTCACGACAGCTTCTTCTTCGTAGGCGAGACGATAGTTGTTGATCACACGATACTTCTGGGTTTCGGACAGGTCCGCCCAGGAGACCTGCGAGTCGGCCCCGATCGCAGCCAGGTCCACCTCGGTCAGCTCACGGCCACCAGCGAATGCCTCCTCCAGTGACTCGATCGGCCAGGCCTTCCCAACCTGGGCGACACCGGCCTCGTCGGTCCACTCGTGATCAGGATCGAACCAGGCGCCATATAGCTGCAGGAAGATCCACTGTGTCCAGTGGTAGAACTCCGGCCGTGAGGTCGCAAGTTCACGATCCCAATCGTAGCCCATCCCCAGATACTGCAGCTGCTCGGTGATGACCTTGATGTTCTCCTCGGTGTAGACCTGAGGATGGACGTTGTTCGTGACGGCGTACTGCTCGGCTGGCAGCCCGAAGCTGTCGAACCCCATCGGGTGGAGCACGTTATACCCGTTGGCCTTCTTGAACCGGGCATAGATGTCGGTCGCGATGTAGCCCTTGGGGTGGCCGATGTGAAGCCCCTCGCCACTCGTGTAGGGGAACATATCGAGAACGTAACATTTGGGCTGGTCGGCATCGAAGCCGTCGTCCCCCGGCCCCGGCGTCCGGAATGTCTTCTTGTCGATCCAGTACTTCCGCCACTTGGTTTCGATGTCACGGAAGTTATACTCGCCCTGATCCATCACTTCTGCTCCTTGGTCATCATCTACATATTATGGCGACAAACGCTGCAGCATCCTGGGGAATGGGATTGTCTCTCGAACGTGAGGGAGACCGCATAGCCACGCGACGGTGCGTTCGATTCCCAACCCGAACCCGGCGTGCGGAACCGAGCCGTAGCGCCGCAGGTCGAGATACCAACTGAAAGCCTCATCCGAGAGTTCGTGCTCTGCGATCTTCCGTTCCAGAACGTCGAGATCGTCCTCTCGCTGGCCCCCGCCGATGATCTCGCCATACCCCTCAGGTGCCAGTACGTCCATACACAGTGCCTGCTTGGGCGCTTCGGGATCAGCCTTCATGTAGAAGGCCTTAATCTCGGATGGGTAACGATGGACGATCACCGGCCGGTCAAACGACTCGGCCAACACCGTTTCCTCATCTCCACCAAAGTCTTTCCCCCACTCGTGCTCGACACCCAGCTCCTTCAGGCGCTCGACCGCTTCTGAATACGAGACACGAGGAAACGGCTTTTGGATTCGCTCGAGGGCAGTCACGTCGCGTTCCAGCGACTCGAGATCGTCACGATGTTTCTCGAGGACGCGTTCCACAATCGAGCAGATGAAATCCTCCGCCAGCTCCATATCCCCATCGAGATCCATGTATGCGACTTCGGGCTCGATCATCCAGAACTCGGTCAGATGTCGACGGGTCTTCGACTTCTCTGCCCGGAAAGTCGGACCGAAACAGTACACCTTCCCGAAAGCCATGGCCGCCGCCTCTGCGTAGAGCTGGCCGCTCTGAGTCAGATAGGCTCGGTCACCAAAATACTCGGTCTCGAAGAGTGTCGTCGTCCCCTCGCAGGCGTTCGGCGTGAAGATCGGGGCATCGACCAGGACAAAGTCGTTGTCGTCGAAGTAGTCTCGTGCCGCTTTGATGATCGTGCTGCGGATCCGCATGATCGTGTGCTGGCGGGACGACCTCAGCCAGAGGTGACGGTGATCCATCAGGAACGCGGTCCCGTGTTCCTTTGGCGTAATCGGATAGGGCGCGGCTTCCTGCAGGACGACGATGTCGACCACGCCGACCTCGTAGCCCAGTGGAGAACGGGCGTCTTCTCTTACGGTCCCCACGATTTCGATCGAGCTCTCTTGCGTCAGGGATCCCGCGGCTTCGAAGTTCGCTTCTTCGACTTCCCCGTTGAACACAACGCACTGGATCGTCGCGGACCCATCCCTGACCTGCAGGAAGTGGAGCTTACCGCTCGACCGCTTGTTGTATAGCCAGCCTTGGATGCATATCTCCTGACCGTCGTACTGGGCGACATCTGCGATGCGGATCAATTCAGGCAATGCGTTCCTCCAGTCCCTCTCCCCGGCGCCTGATCCTAAGGGCCAACAGTAACCTGATGCATGCGACTTTCGTCGTGCATCGTCTGACAGGCGTTCCACACCCCTTCGAGCGTCACGTTTTCGATCTCCTGCAAGGTCTGCTCGAGGGGGAGATACCGCTGTAGATACATCTCGTCGTAGGCGAGATTGCTCATCCGGTGACTCATGCTCTCGGCACCCAGGATCAGCTCTCCCTTCAGTTGAGCCTTGGCGCTCGACAGCTCGGCCTGCGTGATCCCCGACTCCTTCAACGCGATCAACTCGCTCCAGACGACGTCAGCCGCCTCCTTGAGCCGTGATCGATCGCAAGCCATGTACGTGCTGAAGAGGCCTGTGTCTTCCAATGTTTCAACATAGGAATAAACTGAGTACGCGAGGCCCCGTTTCTCCCGGATCTCCTGAAAGAGCCGGGAGGTCATGCCCCCGCCAAGGACAGCGTTGGCCACCAGGAGATCATACTGCCGCGGGTGTACATACGACCACGACGTCGTTCCCAGGCAGTAATGCGTCTGACCGATATCCCGGTGGTAGTGTTGGTAGGACTTGGGAGCGTGCTTCGGTTGCGATCGACTTAGGACGTGGTCTGCCAACTCCGCTCCCTGGAACTTCTCCCTTACGCTGTCCACCACCCGTTCGTGATCCAGGTTCCCCGCCGCCGTGATGATCACGTTTCCCGGCCGATAGTGCTCGCCCGTAAACCGCGCCAAGGCGTCGCAGTCGATTGCCTTTACGGATTCGGAGGTGCCCAGGATGGGTGCCCCCACGGGGTGCCGCCCCCATACGGACTTGGCAAACAGGTCGTGAATCAGGTCTTCAGGCGTATCTTCGACACTCTGGATCTCCTCGAGGATGACCCGTCGTTCCTTCTCGATCTCCGCCGGTTCGAAGGTCGCATTCTGGACAAGGTCGGCCAACACATCGAGCCCGATCTCAAGGTGCTCATCCAGACAGCGCGCGTGGTAGCACGTCACATCCCGACTGGTGAAGGCATCCAGACTTCCCCCGAGCGATTCCAGACTGTTCGCAATGTCGAAGCGGTCCCGTGACGTCGTCCCCTTGAACACGGCGTGTTCGACGAAATGGGAGATCCCGTGTTGCTCCGGGTTCTCATCTCGTGCGCCGACCCGGACCCAAAGTCCGAATGAGACTGACCGCACACCATCAACCGACTCGGTGGCCACTGTCGGGCCATCGGGTTCTATGACTGTTTGCTTGTAAAGATCAGGCATAGCCTTGTGCGGAAAGAGAAAAAGACGACCGGCTTCCCGGTCGTCTTTTTCGGTATTCCGATGGTTGGCCTAACAGACCTATCTCCGACCTCGGCCTTTGCCATTCGCGGGCTCAGCATCTCCCTCGCCCTCCTCGGGCGGGTCAAGAAGCACTTTCCGGCTAAGTCGGATTTTCCCCTGATCGTCGATGCCAATCACCTTGACCTCTGTCTCGTCGCCTTCTTTCAGTACGTCCTCGACCTTCCGAACACGGTAGTGCTCAAGCTCGGAAATGTGGCAGAGCCCGTCCTTTCCCGGCAGAATCTCGATAAACGCGCCAAAGTCAGTCACGCGTTTCACAGTCCCCGAGTAGGTCTTGCCGACCTCCGGGTCCTCGACCAGCGACCGGATCACGTCCATAGCCTCTTCACCGGCGGTCGCGTCGACCGAAGTCACGGTGATCAGGCCATCATCCTCGACGGAGACGGTAACACCGATCTCTTCGATCGAACGGATCATCTTGCCACCAGGACCGATCACGATACCGATCTTGGACGGATCGATCTTGATTGACAGGATCCGCGGCGCAAACTCGGACAGACTTTCGCGCGGCGTGCTGATCGCCTCTTCCATCTTGCCGAGGATGTGATTCAGCGCCCCACGAGCACGCTCGAACGCCACCTGCAGGATCTCGAAGCTGACACCGCCGATCTTGATGTCCATCTGGATCCCGGTAAGACCGTCCTGCGTTCCCGTGATCTTGAGATCCATGTCGCCCAAGTGATCTTCTTCGCCCAGGATGTCCGTCAGGACCTCCCAGCGCTCATCGTCCATCACGAGACCGACACCGGCACCCGCGACAGGCGTTTTGATCGGAACACCGGCATCCATCAGAGCCAGAGAGCCGCCGCAAACAGACGCCATCGAGGATGAGCTGTTCGCTTCCAGGATCTCCGACACGACGCGGATGGTGTACGGGAAGTGATCTTCTGCGGGAACAACCGGCTCGATCGCCTTCTCGGCGAGCGCACCGTGTCCGATTTCCCGACGTCCCGGGCCGCTGGGACGACGCACTTCACCGACGCTGTATGACGGGAAGTTGTAGTCGAGCATGAAGCTCTTGAACGACTTTCCTTCCAGGTCGTCCACCATGCGGGTGTCCATCTTGCTACCCAGCGTGGTCGCACACAGCGCCTGCGTTTGACCACGCGTAAAGATGGCCGAACCGTGCGCCCGAGGCAGGATGCCCAGATCGATCGAAACCGGGCGAACCTCGTCAAGCGAACGCCCGTCGATGCGTGTCTTGTCGTCGAGGATCATGCTACGCATGTCCTCTTTCGTGATCTGGTAGATTTCTTCGCCGATGTCCTTTTCGCGCTCAGGGTACTCCTCTTCGAGCTTCTCGAGCACTTCGTCCTTCAGCTTGGAGAGCGTCGTCGCGCGGTCTTCCTTCACCGGAAGCCGGTTCGCTTCCTTGACGCGATCGGTGACCAGATCAGCGACGACCTTGGCAAGATCCTCATCGCGTTCCACTTCGACCACTTCCCGCTTGGGCTTGCCTGCGCGCTCGACAAGTTCCTTCTGGAAGTCGACCAGCTTTTTGATCGCTTCGTGACCGACCTCGAAGGCTTTGAAAACCTCGTCGTCCTTGACCTCGTGGAACTCACCTTCGACCCCGATGATCGAATCTTCGGTACCGGTGAGAACCATGTTGATGTCGCTCTCTTCCAACTCTTCATACGTCGGATTGACCACGAACTCACCGTCGATGCGTCCCAGGCGTACAGCGCCGATCGGCCCCAGGAACGGGATGTCCGACAGCATAACCGCCGCGCTCGCGCCGTTCAGGGCAAGTACGCTCGGATCGTTCTGTCCATCAAAGGACAGAACCGTCACATAGACCTGAGTCTCGACTTTGGTAAGCGGGAACAGCGGACGGATGGAGTGGTCGATCAGGCGGGCATGGAGGGTCTCACCCGTTGAAGGGCGCCCCTCTCGCTTGAAGAAGTTGCCGGGGATTCGTCCGCCGGCATACATCTTCTCTCGATAGTCCACGGTGAGCGCGAAAAACGGAAGATCGGCTTCCTTGTCCGATGCGACGGTTGTCACGAGTACAATCGTGTCCCCGTAGCGCATCCAGGCCGATCCGTTCGCCTGCTTGGCAACGTGCCCCGTCTCTATCGACAGCGTACGCCCCCCGAGTTCCATCTCGGACTTCTCTATCATTTCTTTCCTCCTACGCGCACGCGTCTCCTCCAGCTCTACAGTGATTTGGGGGGAGTGTTTTTTTGCCGGATTACGGTGCGGATGGTATGTCTTTGACCTAGCCGCGGATTCCGAGCTTTTCGGTCAGGGCCCGGTAGCTGTCCAGGTCGTTCTTTTCCATGTAGCGCATCAGGCGACGACGACGTCCCACGAGCTTCAGGAGACCACGACGAGAGTGGTGGTCCTTCTTATGATGCTCGAAGTGATCCGTCAGATCCTGGATCCGCTTGGTCAGCGTGGCGATCTGAACCGCCGCCGACCCGGTATCCTGATCGTTGATCTTGTGCTCGGCGATGATGCCGGCTTTTTCTTCGTTAGTCAGTGCCAACTTCTGGTCCTCCGTCAGTACTGCGGTTAGTTGGCATCCGTTGGGATGCCAGTCGCGTCGAGTCGGCACCTCGCCTCCTCGATGTCCAGATTGATTTGTTCTTTCAGTGATTCGATCCCATCGAACTTCTGCTCCGGTCGAAGCCGGGTCATCAGTTCGACGGACATAAACTGATCATACAGGTTGCCCCGATAGTCCAGCAGGTGTGCCTCGAACTGGCGCTCCCTGACGCCGAACGTAGGCCGTGTCCCGAGGTTGACGACTGCCTTGTAAACCTCTCCGTTCACCCGGGTCCGTCCTGCGTAGACACCGTCGGGGGGGAGCAACTTCGCCTCGGCGAAAGCGATGTTGGCCGTCGGGAAACCGATGGTCCGGCCGCGTCCATCTCCGGTTCCCACGAGTCCCGAGACCGGATATCCCGAGCCCAGAAGCCGTGCGGCAGCCTCAATCTGACCTGCCTCGATACACTCTCTAACCCGCGTGCTGCTGACGGGCTCGCCATCCAACAACGTCGGTGGAATGGAGATCACGTCGAAGCCGTGACGATCGCCCAGCTTCCGCATCGTCGCGACATCCCCCGAGCGATCCCGACCAAACCCGTGATCGTAGCCGAGCACGATGCCATCGACGCCAAGATAGTCGACCAAGAATCGCTCGACAAATGCCTCAGGGGTCAGGCCGCGCAGGTCGTGGGTAAACGGTACCACCGCCAGCAGATCCAGACCCATCCGTTCGAACGCTGTCGTTTTTTCCTCCAGCGACGTCAGGAGGCTCGGTGCCGTCTCCGGAGAGATGACGTGCCTAGGATGCGGATCGAAGGTCACGACAACGGAAGCGCCGTCGCGATCCAGAGCTTTTGTCCGGACCTCTTCCACAACGGCGTGGTGTCCGATGTGGGTTCCGTCGAATGACCCGACTGTTACCACCGCCCTGTCGATCGCGTAACGGGACTCAAGCCGGATGCGTTTCACGGACCGTCTCTTGCTCTCTCAACACGCAAACGGGGTGAAGCCGACCGTCAGGGCCGACCTTCCCGATTCCCCAGAACGCAGCCGCCTCATCCGTCACCCGGCACGCATCCGTCGGTTCGCTGCTCACCGAGACTTCGTTCCCGTGCGCGAAGCGATTGATCTCCTCATCGGTGAGCCGGCATTCCTGGAGGTCGCTCAGAGCTTCGTATGGATCAAGCAGAGCTGGGGATACCGACGATGCCGTCAGATGATCCAGACCGACACACTGATCCACCTGAATCCGACCGATCTCGGTTCGTCTCAGAGTCTCTACCGAGCCACCGCACCGGAGCGCACGCCCGAGATCAGCCGCCAGCGACCGAATGTAGGTCCCTTTGGAACAGCGAACATCCAGATCGAGAAAAGGAGGGGTGTAATCGAGGATATCGAGGGAATCGACCTCGACGTCTCGTGCTTCCCGCTCCACGACCTTCCCCGCCCTTGCCAGTTCGTGGAGACGTTTCCCGCTCACCTTTCGAGCGGAATACATCGGTGGAACCTGGCGAATCGTCCCGCGAAACTGTTTGGCCGCCGCTTCGATCGATTCGATCCCGTCGGGCAGCACTTGTGATCTAGCCGTCACCTCGCCATCCGCGTCCAGGGTGTTCGTTTCCACCCCGAGCCGGACCCGCGTGACGTAGCGCTTGCGCTGCCCCATCAGGTAATCGCTCAGCCGGGTTGCCCGGCCCAAACACACAACGAGGACGCCGGTCGCCAACGGGTCGAGGGTACCTGCGTGCCCCACCTTCTTGATGCCGAGCGTCTTCCGAACACGAGCGACGACGTCGTGTGACGTCATCCCTCCAGGCTTATCGATCGGCAGTATCCCGAGCTCCGTGACCCGACTCCTCGCTTGCTTTGATGTCATCCAACAGCTTTGTGATCCGCGACCCACGCTCTATCGAGTCGTCATAGTCAAAGATCAGTTCAGGCGTATGCCGCATCCTGAGTTGACCGGCGAGCTCGCGCCTGAGGAATGAGGCGGCCCGGTTGAGCGTATCCATCGAATCGGATCGTTCCTCGTCGTCCCCCATCACGCTGACAAAGACACGCGCGACCTTCAGATCTTTGGAGACACGGCACCCCGTAACAGTCACATATCCGAGCCTGGGGTCCTTGACCTTGGCCTGGACCAGCTCGCTCAGCGTCTGCTGGATGAATCGGCCGACGCTTTCTGGTCGCCAGGAACTCACGCTAAAGCATCTCGATTGCGCATTCGACGACCTCGACCTCGTGGTCGTCGTCGAACAGGTTCACAACGTTCGAAAGTACGCTGTTCGCGAACCCCGATTCGTTCGCGACAACAGCAACCCCGATCACGGCTTTCTGCCAGACATCGTTTGCGTCGATCTCGGCCACGGAAACGTTCAACTTTTGCCGTGTCCTAGCAATGAGACTCTTGATGATCGATCGCTTTCCCTTCAACGATCCTGCGGTCGGGAGATACAGCGTCATCCGGCAGAACCCGATGGTCATTACTCGAGCGTACGCTCGATCTCGAACATCTCGTAGGCCTCGATCACATCACCCACTTTGATGTCGGTGAAGTTCTCGATGCCGATACCACACTCGAAGCCGGATTGTACTTCGCGAACATCGTCCTTGAACCGACGGAGCGATCCTACATTGCCCTCGTAGACGATGACCCCGTCGCGCAGCAGGCGGACCGTGCTGGAACGTTGGATCGCACCTTCCGAGACGTGGCAACCGGCGATCGTACCCAGGCGCGGTACGTTGAAGGTCTCACGGACCTCCGCCGCTCCCGTGACCCTCTCGTCCACAGTCGGCTTGAGCAGACCGGACAGAGCGGCCTTCACATCTTCGACTGCCTCGTAGATCACTCGATACATCCGGATATCGACGTGCTCGGCCGCAGCGACCTCGCGCGCCCGACCGTCGGGCCTGACGTTGAAGCCGATGATGATCGCGTCGGAAGCCGTCGCCAGCAGTACGTCGTTCTCCGTGATGGCACCGACGGCCCGGCTGATCACGTTCAGCTGCACTTCTTCATTCGATATCTGAAGCAGGGCATCCTGAAGCGCCTCGACCGAACCGTCTACGTCACCCTTGATGATAATGCGGAGTTCCTGCACCTCACCGGCGGCGATCTGGTCGTGGATGGCCGTCAGGCTTACTCGACGGACCTTGTGGAAGTCCTGCTCGCGCCTGAGTTGCTGACGCTTCTGGCTGATTTCTCTCGTCTGGCGGTCGTTCTCGAGAACGTGGAAGGTATCGCCGGCTTGCGGCAGCCCGTCCAATCCAAGGACCTGAACAGGCACTGACGGTCCGGCTTCCTCGACGTTGTGACCACGCTCATCGAGCATCGCGCGAACCCGGCCGCTGTAGAGCCCGGTGATAAACGGATCACCGACCTTGAGCGTCCCTTCCTGCACGAGTACTGTCGCGACATTACCACGTCCGCGATCCAATCGGGACTCAACGATCGTTCCCTTGGCCCGACGATCTTCAGCCGCCTTCAGTTCGAGCAATTCCGTCTCGAGGGCCAGCATCTCGAGCAAGGTGTCTACGCCCTGTCCCGTCATCGCCGAGATTTCACAGCTCTGAACCTGCCCGCCGTAGTCCTCGACCAGGACCTCGCATTCGGACAGTTCTCGCTTGATTTTGTCGATGTTCGCCGTCGGCAGGTCGACCTTGTTGATCGCGACGAACAACGGCACACCTGCTGCCTTCGCATGATCAATCGCCTCTACCGTCTGAGGCATCACGCTGTCGTCGGCGGCTACGATCAGAACGACAACATCCGTCACCTGGGCACCGCGGGCACGCATCGCCGTAAAGGCCTCGTGACCAGGTGTATCCAGGAAGGTGACCATGCGACCGCCTCCGAGTTCAACGTGGTATGCACCGATGTGCTGGGTGATCCCGCCAGACTCACCGGCAACGACGTTGGTCCTACGGATGTAATCGAGCAGCGATGTTTTACCGTGGTCGACGTGACCCATCACGGTCACCACCGGAGGCCGTGAAAGCAGCTTGGCTTCATCGACCTCCTCGTCTAGCTCTTCGATGATCTCTTCAGCAACCTCTTCCAACTTCTCGACCTTGTAACTGAACTCGTCCGCGACCAGTTCGATGGTATCCATATCGAGACGCTGGTTGATCGTCACCATCATCCCCATCTGGAGGCAGGCGGTGATCAACTCAGTCGGACGTACATCCATCAGTTCAGCAAGCTCACCGACCGTTGTGAACTCGTTGACCTTCAACGTCAGTTCTTGAATTTCCTCGGCATCGGTGTCGCCGTCATCGCGACGACGTCTGCGTCGCCTCGAGGAACCGGCCGACGACATCTGCGCCATCGTGCGCCGCACACTCTCGGCAACCTCGCGCTGATCGACAGCCGACTTCCCTTTACGGCGGCGACGCTTTCGCCCACCTCGGCGATCACCCTGCGGTGGGGGTGGTGAGGGCGCCGGACCACCACTGCGCCCCTGTCCCTGGCCGCCGCCTCGGCCCTGCTGAGGCTTCCGACTCGGACGAGTGTCCTTTGGAATCTCGACAACCTGGATGTTGTCATCGGTTGGTAGGGGCGTCGTGGCCTTCTTCGCTTTTGCTTTTGGCTGCTTCTTCGGGGCCTCTGCCTCCCGAGTGCGCTTCTTCTGCTGTTCGGCCTTGCGCTTGATCTCTTCCCGCGCAGCGGAGCGCTCCTCCTCGAACTTGCTCTTGACCTTGGTGATCATGTCGTCTGTGCAGACGGCCATGTGGTTCTTGGCCTCAAACCCAAGCCCACGGATCACCTCGACCATGGCGACACTTGAGAGGTTGAACTCTCGCGCGACCTCGTAGATGCGTTTCTTCTTGGGTGCTGCTGCCTTTTTCGCCTTTTTGGCCTGATTTGCCAAGTTGGCCTTCACCTCCTCTTGAGCGATAGACGCTCTGGTTTACGCGGATTCCTCATCCGTATCGTCGACTGTCGTTTGCAATTCCTGCTCCGGGGATGCACCTGGCGTCGCCTCTGCCTTCGAGTCGACGGGCGTTTCCACGGGAGCTTCGGCTGCATCTCCGTACCCTGTCGGACCCGGAGTTGCGACATCTGCGGCGGGCTGTTGATCGGCCGATACCTCAGTTTCGGCAGCAGCGTACTCTGATACAGGTGCAGCTTCTTCTGTGGGACCATCAGCTTCGGCAGGGGGCTCGGGAGCGGGTGCATCTTCTCCTTCGGCTTCTGCGCCTTCCGTTGTAGCCTCGCCTTCTGCAGAAGCCTCAGCTGCCTCGGCCGACGCAGCGGCCTCTTTTGCCACTCGTGCTGCCTCAGCTTCAGCTGCAGCAGCCGCGGCCGCCGCTTCCTCTTCCGCCTTCTTCGCCTCTTCAGCGGCTTGGGCAGCTTCCTCTGCTTCCTTCCGAATCCTGACCTCTTCACGGTAGGTGGAGACTTTCTCGTCAACCATCTCCTTCGCCGCGCCGTAGATCTTCTCCGCAGTGGCCTCGCCCACGCCTGGCACGTTCATAAGCATCTCGAGTGTCGTGTCGGCGATATCGTTGGCGGATCCCAAACCGTAATCTGCCAGTCGTTCCTGCATCACCTTGCCGACACCGGCCAACTCGCTTAGGGCGATCCTCGTCGCCGCCTTCTCTTCCTGGATCTCGGCGAATCGGGTCTCCGTCAGGATGTCGACCTTCCAGCCGGACAACTGTGCGGCAAGCCGGGCGTTCTGTCCCGACTTGCCGATGGCGAGTGACAACTGGTCGTCGTCCACGATCGCCGCCATCACCTTGCTGCGTCGGTCGACCACGACACGCTTGACCTGCGCTGGGCTGAGGGCCCGTGAGAGGAAGATGGCCTCATCGTCGGTCCACGGCACAATGTCGATTCGCTCGTTGCTCAACTCGCGGACAACGGCCTGAACCCGGGACCCCTTCATACCGACGCAGGCACCAACCGGATCGATTCGGGGGTCGTTCGAATGCACGGCGATCTTCGCCCGTTCGCCCGGCTCCCGTGCAACGGCCTTGATCTCGATAACGCCCTCGTAGATCTCCGGAACCTCCAGCTGAAACAGCTTGATCAGAAGGTTCGGATGTGTCCGCGAGAGAACGACCTGCGGCCCTTTGCTGGTCTTGAGCACGTTAACCAGGATCGCTCGGATCGGATCGCCCTGACGATACCGTTCCTTCCGGATCTGCTCCTTCAGCGGGACGATGGCCTCGGTGCGGCCAATGTTGATCAGAATGTCTCCACGGCTGATCTGCTGGACGGTGCCGGAGATGATCTCGCCGATACGCCCCTGGTAGTCTTCGAAAATCCGCTCGCGTTCCGCTTCACGGACCCGCTGAACCAGGATCTGCTTGGCCGTCTGGATCGCGTTACGGCCAAAGTCGGCGAAAGGCAACTCCTCCTTCACCTTCCCCCCGACCTTTACCTCCGTGTCGATCTCCTGGGCGTCGGCCAGCTCGATCTCAAGGCCGGAATCCTCCACTGCCCCATCCGCGACCACATCCTTCTCCGCGAATATGCTGATCGAGCCGGACTCACTGTCGACAGTAACCTCGACGTTGTCACCCGTGTTGAAGCGCTTCTTCGCTGCCGAAATCAAGCCGATCTCGAGCGTTTCCAGCACGAGGTCACGGTTGACATTTTTCTCCTGCGCGATCTGTCTGAGCGCCTCGAGAACTTCGTAGTTCAAGCCTTCCTCCTGCACCTAAATCTGGAAGTGTAAATTCGCCTTCGTGATGTTCGTCAGGACAACTGACATCGTTTCGCCCTCGACTTCCAATTCGATCGCTTCGTCGGATACGTCGATCAGCTTGCCGACGTGATCGTGCCCGGAACGCGTGATCACCCGAATCGCCTTGCCCGAGGCACGCTCGAAATCCTTCCTGGTCTTGATCGGCCGCGTCAGGCCCGGTGACGAGACTTCCAGTGTGTATGAGGTGTCGATCGGGTCGTGTGTGTCCAGAACGTCGGCAAGTTCCCGACTCAACTGGGCGCATTCCCCGACCGATATCCCATCGGGGCGGTCGACGAAGAACCGGAGCACATACCGCCTAGCATTGCCGGATATGTTCAACTCGACCAGTTCGATACCCTTCTCCCCCAGGACCGGCTGGACCAGTTGCTCCAGCGTCACCTCGAGGCTTTGAGCGGGTGTGCGGTTCATTCTGAAACGAACATATAGTCAAAAGAGTGGGCAGGCGCCCACTCTGGCTCCAAGAGAACTAAATATAGGTATTATCGAAGTTTGACGCAACAAAGAGGACGTTCAGGAGGGGGTGTTTCCGGCCATGAGATCTCGGATTTCGACGAGGGTCTGCCGGAGTTCTTTGGCTAGGTCGTCATTGCGCTCGGCGAACGGGAGCGCTGGTTGTGTCACTTGCTCCTCGCCGTCACCCGCCTTCCCTATCCTCAGCTGTTCGGAAGCACCCTGGATCGTGAATTTCTGGTCCCAGAGTAGGTGACGGATCTTCTTGATGATCTCGATGTCCCGGTCTTTGTAGGTTCGGTTGCCTGACCTCCCCCGTCTTGGCCTGAGCATCGAGAACTCTTTCTCCCAGAACCGTAGCACGTGCGCCTCAACGCCCGTAATCTCGGATACCTCTCGGATTGAGTAGTAAACCTTCTCCAGGGCCCGTGGTGACACCGTATCCTCACTTTTGCTTGAAAACGACGCGGACGGCTGTACCTAGAAAATCGAATGATTCCCGTAACCTATTCTCCAGGAATCGTCTATAGTGGTCGGGTACGTCGCGTGGACGACCGGTGAAGAACAGAATCGTCGGCGGATTGCTCTTCGGTTGAACACAATACGCCATCCGGGTTGTCCGTCCTCGTTTCGAGGGGGGATCCGTCTTCTCGTTGAGTTCGGTCAGGAACTTGTTCAGCGCCTGCGTGGAGATCCGCTGGCTACGTCGGTCGTAGACCTGCAGCGCGACGTCGATCGCCCGCCAGGTTCGCTGCCCGGTCAGGCCAGACGTAAACACAACCGGGTAAGTGTGCAGGAACGGGAAACGCTTTAGGATCTGTTTCCGGTGCTCCTCAGACGTGTTGCTGGTCTTGTTGTCGACAGCATCCCACTTGTTCACGCAGATGACAAGGCCTTTCCCCAGCGTGCCCGCCTCCTCTGCGATCTTGACGTCCTGAATGGTCATCCCCTCTGCCGAATCGACCAGGAGTATCGCCACATCGCAGCGCTGAAGGCTATCCGCTGTCCTCAATGCACTGTAATACTCGACCTGTTCCTTGATCCGGGCTTTCCGCCTGAGTCCCGCCGTGTCGATCAGCTGGAATTCCCGACCATCCCGGTTCATCGGCATATCGATGGCATCCCGGGTCGTTCCCGGAATGGGGCTGACCACCAGCCGATTGTCCCCGCAGAGCTTGTTGACGAAGGTGCTCTTGCCGACGTTCGGCCGACCGACGACTGCGATCTTGGGAACGTCCTCCGGCTCTTCGAGTCTCTCCTCACCCTCCGGGAAGTGCGAAATAATCAGGTCGAGGAGATCTCCAGAGGCCAGGCCGTTCGCCGCGGAAACCGGAACGGGATCACCCACCCCGAGCGAATAGAACTTACTGGCATCGGCCAGATCCCGGCCGTGATCCACCTTGTTAGCCACCAGGATGTAGGGCTTATCCCCTTTACGGATAATCCGGGCCAATTCCTGGTCGATGTCGGTCGGCCCGGTCTTGGTGTCCACCATCAGCAGGATGATATCTGCGGTCTGGATGGCCGTCCATACCTGCTCGCTCACCGCATCAGGCAGTCCATCGCCGGTCGGTGGAAGATAGCCGCCGGTGTCGACGAGGGTGAATACCCGCCGATTCCAGGCAACCTCGGCGAAATTCCGGTCACGGGTCACACCGGGCATATCGTCTACCACCGCTTTTCGCTCACCGATAAACCGGTTGAAAAGCGTTGACTTACCAACATTTGGTCGTCCAACGATTGCGACGACAGTGGATGCGTCAGACACGGTTCTGCTCAGGGATTCTGGTGAGAAGCGATATAAGGATGATCAGTAGCCTTTTCCTGCGCTCGGGGCGACGCAGAGGCGTCCCCGCACAGCGTGTCGATAAGGCTATAGGTACCAACCTCGACGGCTACCCCCATATCCTCGGAAATGACAGCTGGCGTGATGTCGTCCAGGAGAATGCCCTCGTGATTGACGCAGTTCGGCGGCAGGATGATTCGATCGCCGAGACGATCCCGGCCTTTCAGGGTCCTCAGGATGTCCTCGCCTGCCAGAAGGCCGGAGACGGTGATCCCCTCCCCCAGGAACTGATTCACCACGGGCAGGACCTGGATGTCTGTCCCCGGCCGAGTATTCAACTCCGTGGCCATCGGCTCCAGAAAGATGCGCCCCAACTGACCCGTCACCAGGGTGATCCGCCCGGAAGGAATCTTCTCCGAGCGAGAGGATAGCTTCGAAACGAAATCGTCGAGGAATCGACGCACCATTCCGATTCCGTTCTCGATCAACGGGAATCCGTCATACCGAGTCGCGTCGGGTTGCTGTTCGCCGTGCTGGAGGTAGAATTCGTCGCCTGCATAGACGAACCGACTACCCAACGACTTGAGATAGCTCTCCTGGAAGCCGTGGATCGTTCCCAATGCGCTCGTGCAGTCTTCGGGCCCGATCGGCGCGAGATCGGGCAAGTTCTGCCTGAACTTCGTCAGACCCAGTGGCACCACGCCGAGCGAGGCGACGGACGGATAACGCTCCGCCAGGTCCTGAATGGTCTTCTCAAGGTGTGGCCCATCATTGATCCCCGGGCACAGGACGACCTGTGTGTGGACCTCGATCCCAGCGTCGACCAGGAAATCGATCCGCTCAAGCACGTCGACGGGGCCTTTTCGCCCGAGGAGATGCCCTCTGACATCAGGGTCGGTGGCGTGGACCGAAACATACATCGGTGTCAGCCGCTGCTTCACGATCCGGTCGAACTCCACGTCGGAGAGGTTCGTGAGCGTGACATACGCCCCGTGAAGGAACGAAAGACGATAGTCGTCATCCTGGTAGTAGAGTGTCTTTCGGAGCTTCTTCGGCATCTGGTGGAGAAAGCAGAAGACGCATTTATTGTCGCACTTGAGAATCGGCATGTCCTCGAACGACACACCGAGATCCTCATCTGGGTCCTTCTCGATCTGGAAGACCGTGACCTCTTCACGACGACGGACCGTGAGCTCCAGATCCTCTTCCCCGAAGTGAAACCGAAAGTCGATGGGATCCCTGATCGGGCGTCCGTCGATTGCCTCGATCCGATCACCGGCCTTCAGCTCGATGGCCTCGGCCAGCGAGCCCGGGTATACCTCACCGACCACGAGGCCAGCCTCGAGGCTGGCAACCTGAGCCGCCCCCTCAAGAATCGGACGGGAGTCTGTGTCTTGAATCTCCATATCTTGCTTGATGACAATCAGTTACAGTTAATACTTAAGAGTAGGTTAGGATAAACAAAAAGCGCGGTCAACCTTGTGACCGCGCACAACAGCTTCAGAAAATAGAATTGGAGCGGGATACGGGGCTCGAACCCGCGACATCAAGCTTGGGAAGCTTGCACTCTACCAGCTGAGTTAATCCCGCTCGACGAGAAAATTAGCAAGCGTCCCAATTCCTGTCAAGCCTTGCGCCCTGATCCCAACCGTCGCAGGATTTCCTCACATGGCTCGCGTTCAGGGTCAATCCAGTTCAACCCTGATCGGTTCCGGAACCAGGTCATCTGTCGCTTGGCGTATTGCCGGCTGCCCTGCTGTAGAGCCTCCAGCGCATCCTCCATCGAGAGATCGCCTTCCATAACGGCCGCCATCTCACGATAGCCGAACGTGTTTAACGCATAAGTCGTTCTGTCATAGCCACACTCGAAAAGGGCGCGTGTCTCCTCGAGCAGTCCTCCATCGATCATGGCTTCGCTTCTCTGGTTGATGCGGCCCCAAAGGGTCTCCCGTGGCCAGTCCAGACCAAACCCAAGGTAAGGGCGTTTCGTGGCAGGCTTCTTAGGCAATCTCTGGAAGTAGCTAATCGGCTTCCCCGTGGCCTTGTAGACTTCGAGCGCACGGGACAGGCGCTGGGGATCCGAGGGAGATATCCGGCCAGCCGCCTCAGGGTCACGTTTAGCGAGTTCGGCGTGCGCTGCATCCGGATCGTTGGTCACCGTCTGTTTGACGTGGTGTCTCAGCTCGCCGGGTATCGAAGGGATTGGACTCAACCCGGCGAACAGGGCCTCGATGTAGAACCCCGAACCGCCGGCAATGATCGGGAGACGATCACGCGAGATGATACTATCGATCGCTGCCGCCGCTGCCGAAGCCCATTGCGACGCATCATACACGACGTCTGGATCGACGATATCGATCAGGTGGTGAACGGCAGCAGCCTGCTCATCAGGAGTCGGCTTTGCCGTACCCACATTCATGCATCGATAGATCTGCCTGGAATCCGCGGAGATGATTTCGCCGTCGAGCCCACGAGCGAGTTCGATCGCAAGGCTGGTCTTCCCTGATGCCGTCGGCCCGGCTATGACCAGAATCGGCGCGTCCACGAGGCTATGGCGCGAATCGACGGCTGATGTCTTCCAGGGTCAGACGGGTAAGGGTCGGGCGTCCCGTCGGCGTGGTATAGGGCTCGGAGCAGGCGAACAGCTGGTCGATCAGGTTTTCCATCTCCCCCTGCTGCATCGCTTTGCCGTGCGGGATGGCCACTCGCCTGGCATATGACGCGGCGAGGTAATGGGCCGTCGGGTCTAGGGCACGGTCGCCCAGGTCAAGATGCGCCGTCCGCTCGGAAATCAGATCGCCCACAATGTCTCTCAGCAAGTCACCCTCGTTCCAAGACTCGAGTCCCGCAGGGATCGCGTCGACCACAATCGTGTTTCCACCAAAGTCCCTGATCCCGAACCCCATCCGCTCGAGGAAGGGCATGACCTCGCGAACAATCACGATCTCGTTGAACCCGAACTCGAAGGTACCGGGAAAAAGGAGTGCCTGCCCTGCGGTGCTACCTTCTCCCGCGACGTGCTCGACCGCCTGGTCGTAGAGCACGCGCTGATGGGCGAGATGTTGATCAACAGCGATCAGCCCCTGTTTGACCTGAGCCAGGATGTAGCTTCCGTGGAGTTGGAAGAAGCGCTGCTGAGGTTGCCTTGGGACCCCGTCTGGCTCCGTCTCGGACCGGACGGATTCGTCCTGCTCCTGCATCGACAGCGGCAGTGCTATCTGGCTGTCGTCGAGGGACAACGGCTCCCTTAACCCTGCGGGTACGTCGCTGGCCACGCTGTGACCGCTGATCGTCGGCCCGTATCGAATTGGCTGGGTGAGCGTTTCGTCATCCGCCCTCCCCCCATTATTGATCATGATCGGAGACGCTTCGACGGTGGTCCACTCGGGAATGTCACCGCCTTCCCGAACGGCAGACCGGACGGTATCGGCCACTGAGCGGTAGACTGAGCGGGAATCCGAGCACTTTACTTCACGTTTCGATGGATGGACGTTCACATCGATCGTGTCGGGATCGACCGTCACGCATAGAGCGAATGATGGCGAGGTCTCTTTCGGGAGCAACCC
>MDTE01147924.1_pt1 | contig 62207 bp, 48 predicted proteins | sample 811231 | NCBI WGS metagenome assembly MDTE01 (sample SAMN05326651, study PRJNA326480) | marine metagenome | isolation source: seawater | place: Indian Ocean: Red Sea | collected 2010
AACGGCCGGGTGGCCAGCCTCTATGAAGTCCACCGCCAGCTGGACGGACTGCGTGGAGGCCAGTGGTGACCAGCCCGGAAGATCTGCCGGCGACCGCCCTCCTTCACCAGGACGCTTATCGTCTGGTCAACGGCAAATACCCGCCCATTCAACTGTTTGACGACGTCGCCGACGAGGCCGATTTTGAAGCCTTGTACGCGGTTCAGGCGCTGACCAACCCGCGCATCCAGATGCAGGTCGGTGAGCTGCACCGCGTGCCGCCGGGGCGGCGCCCCTGGGGCATTCCCGGCTGCAACTACGCCCTCGGCCCGTTCGTGCATCTGAGCCCGTACGGCTCGCGCTTCTCCGACGGAGCGTACGGCGTGTTTTACTGCGCCGAGCGCATGGCGACGGCCATCGCCGAGACCCGCTATCATCAGGAGCGTTACTTTCAGGGGGTACGGGGCCTGAAATTCGATCGCATCGTGATGCGCGGCCTCAAGGTTCGATTCAGCGCGCGGTTACGCAACATCCACGATCCCTACCGCGACGACGAGGCCTGGTATCACCCGGACGACTACGGCAGCGCGCGCCGGCTGGGCCGGGCCCTGTTCGACGCCGACGAGCACGGCCTGGTGTACGGCTCGGTGCGGCACAACCAGGCACGCTGTTTCGCGTTGCTGTCACCGCATCTGATCGAATCGGTGACGCCGGCCACGCATTATGAATACATCTGGGATGGAGAGCGGATCGCTCATATTCTGACGATTCGGCAGCTTGGTTAGGCGGGGTGTGCCGGCTTGTGAGCCTGCCTTGTGGGAGCGGGCCCCGCCCGCGAAAGGCCGGCAACGCCGGCCGGCAGGATCCCAGAGACCTCTACAAGCACAGCAATAACAACGTCTCTGGCATCCCGCCGGGTGGCTAAAGCCACCCTTTCGCGGGCCGGGCCCGCTCGCACAAGTGGCGCCTCCCCCAGAGGATGAACGCCAAACAAAAAGGCCCCGGCTCTCGCGAGCCGGGGCCTTTTTATTTGGCGTCCCCTAGGGGAGTCGAACCCCTGTTACCGCCGTGAAAGGGCGGTGTCCTAGGCCACTAGACGAAGGGGACGTGTTTGGTGGAGCCAGGCGGGATCGAACCGCCGACCTCTACAATGCCATTGTAGCGCTCTCCCAGCTGAGCTATGGCCCCAAAGTCAAATTCGCTGGGCAGCGTACTTTAGGCTATTCCAAGGTGTCAACCGATTAGGCATTTACCTTTCTCTTATGGCTCCTTATTTCTTAACAATAAATAGCAGTATTAAGTCTTTAGCACTAATGTTCGCGATGATATCTACTGTGACATCAGGACCAATTTGAAATGTTTCACCCGTAGCAATTATCTTAGACTCCTGATTAAAATCTAACTGTGCCTCGCCCTCAATTACAACCAAAAAATAACAATCTTCAGAAATAACATTATAGCTTTCAAGGTTTATTGAGTCGCCAGTTTTGATAGTCAAACTATACAACCGGTGTTCTGAAGAAACTTCAAACATACTCAACAACGATGTTTTTAACTTCCTAGCATCACTAAAGTAGGCTGCTGCCTTAGAGACTTCTTGATCCTGCAAACGACTAGCCACTAATAATCCATCTGTTGAATCAACCACAATTAAATCTTTTAGCCCTATTCCTGCTAAAGGTCTTGTATCAGCTCTTAGGTAACTATCATGGCAATCTAATGTGTAAATATCGCCTGAAATACTATTTCCATTTTTATCGTGTTTGCTCTCTTCATATAGGCTTGCCCAGGAACCAACATCACTCCAACCAGCATCTAATGGAACAACTACAGCTTTATCTGTATGTTCCATAACAGCATAGTCAATTGAGTCACTGGGGCATGAAAGAAAAGCTTCTTCATGAAGCCGCACTTCATTTGGATAGATCTTTGCCTTATCAAAAGATTCATTGATATTTTTAAAAATTTCAGGCGAAAACTTTTCTAACTCGGTCAAATAAGTTTCAGCAGAAAACAGAAAAATCCCACTATTCCAATAATACTCACCGCTTTCTAGAAAGCTCACAGCACGTTTTATGTCTGGCTTTTCGATAAACTCATCCACCACATAGTAATTCCCTTCTAAGGCACCTCGCTTAATATACCCATAGCCTGTTTCAGGCTTATCAGGTTGCACGCCCAAGGTCACTAAGCTCTCTGTCTTAGCCGCACTGATGGCAATAGCAACTGCCTCAGAAAACTGCCGCTTACCCCTTACCATTTGATCAGCAGGCAATACCAAAAGATATGGGTTTTCATCTGAATAACGCTCTGCAACTAGCAAGGCGGCGGCGGCAACAGCTGGTGCAGTGTTACGTCCTTCAGGTTCACAAATTAATGTTTCAGCCTCAGACTTTATTTGCATTAACTGCTTTTCAATACTTGCCTTATGAGTCTCATTACAAACAATTATAGGGCTATTACACGCAACATCTAGATTACTAAGACGACTCACAGTTTCCTGCAATAAACTATATTTAGAGGTAAGTGGCAAAAACTGCTTGGGTCGTTGAAAACTCGATGATGGCCAGAGCCTTGTTCCTGAACCTCCAGACAAAATAATGGGAATAATCATTCAATAACCTAAATAACAGAGGACTTACTGTAATCAATGCTAATAGATTCACCTCTACCAATCGCAAAATATTTGAATCCCATATTTTTTATCTTCTCAGGATCATAGATATTACGCCCATCAAAAATCACTGGATTTTTCAAGTCTAACTTTAATTGATCAAAGTCAGGGCTTCGAAATTCCTTCCACTCTGTAACAATTACAAGAGCATCTGCTCCTCGTGTAGCTTCTTTGGAGCTGCTAAGAAAGTCTATGTTATCCCGCAAACCAAATATCCGTTTTGCTTCATTCATAGCTACCGGGTCATAGGCTAGTATTTGACAGCCCGCAGCCATTAAAGCATTTACTAAGGACAAACTAGAAGCTTCTCGCATGTCATCAGTATTTGGTTTAAATGCTAAACCCCAAACACCAATTACTTTACCTTGAAGATCATTTTTAAAATATTTTTTGATTTTGTGGAAAAGAATTTCTTTTTGTCTATTATTTGTTTGGTCTACAGCGTCTAAAATTTGAGCATTATATCCACTAGCCTTAGCAGAGTGTGACAGGGCTCTAACGTCTTTCGGAAAACATGAACCACCATATCCACAACCAGGATAGATAAAGCTGTATCCAATCCTAGGATCAGAACCTATACCTAATCGTACTTTCTCAATATCAGCACCAATGCAATCAGAAATATTTGCTAATTCATTCATAAAACTTATTTTTGTGGCTAACATTGAATTAGCCGCATATTTTGATAGTTCTGCTGAACGGGCATCCATTGTTATTATTTTCTCGTGATTTCTGTTAAAAGGTTCATACAAGGAACGTAACAAATCAAAGGCGCGACTACTATCAGAACCAATAATTATCCTATCTGGTTTTATGAAATCCTCAATTGCCGCACCTTCTTTTAAAAACTCTGGGTTAGAAGCAACATCAAACTCTATTTCAACTCCTCTATCATCTAAAATATTTTTAATCTCTGTTTGCACTTTGTCTGCAGTACCAACTGGAACCGTGGACTTATTTACGACCAAACGATAATCATCAAGATGATTAGCTATTGACCGAGAAACCGTGAGAACATATTGAAGGTCTGCCGACCCATCTTCATCTTGAGGTGTACCTACAGCAATAAAAAGCAATAACCCATGACGAACTCCAGCTTCAATATCTACCGTAAAACTTAATTTTCCTGCTTCACTGGTCTTTTTTAGAATTCTCTCAAGACCAGGCTCAAAAATAGGTACTTTCCCCTTTTTTAGACTATCAATCTTTTGTCTATCAATATCTACACAAAGAACATCATGTCCTGTTTCTGCAAGACATGCACCGGTAACTAACCCAACATAACCAGCCCCAAATATTGTTACGTTCATATTTTCTTAAAACCAAAACAAAAATAGAATTCCAAAGTAATAAACATGCCTCTCATACAAAAGAGCAAACTAATTTAACCCCACTCTTTTCAACCATATCACGCATAGGAAAATGCAGATCTAAGAGCGGTAAGAGTCAAGGTTATCCAAAAACCACTCATATGTATTTTTAATTCCATCCCTAAAAGAAGTATTAGCTCGCCAGCCCAGCTTTTCCAGTCTAGATACATCAAGCAGTTTTCTAGGTGTACCATCTGGTTTAGAAGTATCAAAAGTTAGCTGGCCTGAATAACCAACAATAAAACAGATAAGCTTAGCTAATTCTTTTATTGTTATATCTTCACCACAACCAATATTTATAGGGCTTTCACCATCATAGTTTTCAAATAAAAAAAGGCATGCATCTGAAAGATCATCAACATAAAGAAATTCACGTCTTGGGTTACCAGAACCCCATATCACCACATTTTTATCTCCAGAAACTTTTGCTTCATGTATTTTTCTGATGAGAGCAGGGACAACATGAGAATCTTGTATATGAAAATTATCCCCTGGCCCATACAAGTTAGTTGGCATCGCACAAATTGCATTAAATCCATACTGTTTTCTGTAAGCTTGGCACATTTCTATACCCGCAATCTTTGCTATTGCATATGCTTTATTTGTTTCCTCCAAAGGCCCAGATAACAGACTATCTTCTTTTATTGGTTGCGATGCTAAACGCGGATAAATACAACTTGACCCTAAAAATAATAGCTTATCGACCCCGGATCGGTAGGCAGCATCAATAATATTAGTCTGAATCTGCAAATTATTTCTAATAAATTCTGCTGGCCGCAAATTATTAGCATAGATACCACCGACCATTGCAGCTGCAATAATTACAAAGTCTATAGATTGTTCAGAAAAAAACTGATTCACCGCGTCCTGGTTCACAAGATCAAGCCGTGAACGAGTACGAACAATAATGTTAGAAAACCCCCTTGATCGAAGCTTAAGCTCAATTGATGACCCTACAAGGCCACGGTGCCCTGCAATATAAATTCTCGAGTCCTCATTCATTATGCTGATATACCTTAAAACCCTCTTTTTTGATTAATGCATCCCTTTTAGCCAACATTAAATCTGCCTCTACCATTTCCTCAACAAGTTCTTTGAAACTTATCTTAGGCGACCACCCTAACTTACTTTGAGCTTTTGCTGATTCCCCCAGCAAAGCATTTACTTCTGTCGGACGAAAATAGCGAGGATCAATTCTTATAACCACATTATTGCTAACGGAGTCAGTACCAACTTCTTCCTTGTCCTTTCCAGTCCATTTAATACGCATCCCAAGGTGTTTACCCGCTATCTCAATAAACTCTCTAACTGAATGTTGCATGCCAGTAGAAATTACAAAATCCTCGGGCTCGTCTTGTTGCAACATTAGCCATTGCGCTTCAACGTAATCTCGTGCATGTCCCCAATCACGACAAGCATCAAGATTCCCAAGATAGAGACAATTCTGAAGACCTTCTTTTATCCGTGCTAAGCCTCGAGTTATTTTCCGCGTTACGAATGTTTCTCCCCGGACTGCAGATTCATGATTGAAAAGTATCCCGTTACAAGCGTAGAGACCATAGGCTTCTCGATAATTAACCGTTACCCAATAAGCATATACCTTAGCTGCCGCATAGGGTGATCTTGGGTGGAAGGGGGTAGCTTCATTCTGAGGACTTTCATTAGCGTTACCAAACATTTCAGAAGTAGAAGCCTGATAAAATCTTGTTTCCCCCTGAAGTTTTAATATCCTAATTGCTTCAAGTATACGAAGTGTTCCTAACGCATCTGAGTTAGCCGTGTACTCTGGCATCTCAAAAGAAACTGCAACATGGCTCTGTGCTGCTAAATTATAAATTTCCTCTGGTTTTATGTCCTGAATAAGTCTGATTAAGTTAGTCGAATCCGTAAGATCTCCATAATGTAAAATCATACGCACATTCACTTCATGGGGATCCTCATATAAGTGATCTATTCTATCTGTATTAAAGGAAGAAGCTCTGCGCTTTAAACCATGAACTTCATAGCCTTTGCTCAATAACAATTCCGCCAGATGGGCGCCATCTTGACCAGTAATTCCGGTAATAAGTGCTTTTTTATTTTTCAAAGAAGTACCCTCAACACTTCATAGAGTTTTCACTAAAACTTAATTTAATGTGTGATTTTTAATTGCAGGTAATCTTATCGGATGAGAAGAACAATAGATATTTTCAATATGTTTTTTTTTGAATATATGAATAAACCCATATTTTGACTCTTTATAACCCAATAGAATCAGCTAGATATTCCAAAATAACTTAAAATCGTATTATGTATTTTCGACACATGACTACCATCTTCTGGCGCATGTTTTGCAACTCCCTGAGAAAAAAACGCGAACCCTTTACTCTGATGTTCTCCATTTTTAATAGCAACAAAAGCAACATGATCTGACAATAATGAAACTTTTTCATTAATACTAAAGGTGATCCCACTCTTTATCTCATGCGGATATGTAAGTACGACAAAAAGTTCTTTACCCCTATTATCTATTTCCCCAAATAGTCGAGTATTTTTGTCTACAAATACATTGCTTAGCTTCTCCTGAGCTATTGAGCATTCGTAATCTGTATCAAAAATAATCAAAAAGTCTCTTGACATTCTAGGGATAACTTTAGAAAAAGATACCCCAATATCATTTAAAAATTCTTCATGATTTTTCAAACGATAGTAAAACTTGAGCTTTTCATATGGTTTTTGGGATAACCCAGTCGCCACTATAATTTCAGTATCAGGAATTTTACGTATATCCTGCAACATTGAATCATAAACAAAAAGCATCTCCAGAAAAGGGTCATCCGATTCATCAACGTACCATTCTGGGTTTTTTAATTCGCTTTTTACAAATGATGAATTAAAAAAGTAATGATGTTGTATATGTGCTCCCGCATTCAAAAACAATGTCGTAAACTCAGGGTTTTTTCGACGAAATAAAGTCTTATGAAACTCATATAAAAGCATGTCTAAAAATAATGCTTTTCTCCATGATTTTCCCCTTGAATTAACCGCATAATAAATCATTGAAAAAAAACGCTTTGGATCAACCAAAAACACAAATGAAATGCAAAGCTTTATGATACTTAGAGCAGTTAATTTAGATTGAGAATTATCATTTACTGCCTGTGATACAGCAGATGCTACTGCTTTACTAAAAAAACTATTATCCGCTAATGTTTTTGTCCAAGGGTCAGGTATAAAATATGCAGGACTCATTAATTGGTTACTTGCATTCATAGGGCTAACTGCTCCTACCCTATACCCAGATTTTTCTATTTTTTCAAAAAGCTGTTGCTCCTCCGAATTCACAAAATCACCTAATCGAAAAACTTTATGTTCGTTTGCTGTTTTACCGGTATGAACTGAAGGCCACTGAATCCATGGCTCTAATTCCTCATATTTTTCTTCAGCCTTTGTAGTTAACAAACCTTCTTTAATGATTCGTTCAAATCCCGGCAAAGAAATACCACTACGTATATAGTGTCTAATAGCCTCAAAGTTAATCTCATTTAATTCCAACAAAAAAAGCTTCATGTTCTTATTCAGTGAGTTTTGTAAAGTCTTTATATAACCTATTCCATAAAATAATTAAGAAAATATCTAACAAAAACAATTATATTCATAAAATCTAACTGTCAGCATCTATTTGTTATAACTAGATATTTTTTGATAACAAATCTTCATAAATTGCAATGTGTGTTGAAACAACATCCTTTACATCAAATAGTTTTTCCGCTCGTTCTCTACTATTTGCCCCCATTTCCTTACGACGAGGTGTATCATCTAGTAACATTGATATTGCTGCCGCAAGCTTCTCAACATTTCTCGGAGGTACTAATAATCCAGTAAAACCATCTTTAATGACGTCTCTACAACCAGGGACATCAGTCGTGACAACTGCACACCCTGATGCTGATGCCTCCATCAAAACTTTTGGAAAGCCTTCCCTATAAGATGGCAATACGACAATTTCCGCCATTACAAGCACATTGTGCATATCTTTTCTGTAACCCCAGTTTTCTATAATTTCTCTCTGCGCCCATTGATTGATTTGTTCATTTTTAATAGCGGCCGGATTCATCAAATCAGGTTCTCCAACAAGAACAAAGCGTCCTTTTTTAAATTTTTTATTGACTAATTTAGCTGCATCAACGAATTCTACGACTCCTTTATCTATCAGTAATCTTGAGGCAAGCATGACAATAGGCAACCCATCATCCCTAGGAAGGTTCTTAAAAAGCGTAAGATCAACACCTGAACCGCGTATTAATATTGTTTTATTCTTTGAAACACCTGTAAGTTTAATCAATTCTGATAGGTCTTCTTTATTTTGAAAAATAATACGCTGATTCTTATGATTAAACGCATAGCGATATAAAAATGTCACGACTTTACGTCGAAAAAAAGCCATTTTTCCATCACTAACAAAAACAAAACCCAAACCTGATACCGCTGATACAACAGAAGAAACTCCAACTAGTCGAGCTGCAATTCCACCTAACAATACTGGTTTAATTGTCACAAGATGTACAATATCGGGTGAAATAGTACGTATGACAGAAAGAATTTGAATAAACTCAAAAAATACAGAAAATAGTCCTGTTCGACTTCTATGAATGTTCAAGGGATGTACAATAAATCCACTATTTTGCAGAACAGTTAGCTTATCTGTAATAGTAGTTGCAATATGCACTTCATAATTATTCTTAATTGCCTCTGCAAAAACTGGCAAACGATGTGACAAAAAAAACCAGTCCACATTTACCACACAAAGCAATTTTTTTCTCTTCAATATGATTCCTCTAGCCACGCTTGAAACATCAAAATACTCCATAGAACATGCGTCCAATTTCTTTTTCCTGATTGGTGTTCAGACCAAAGTACTCTAACAGATGCCGGATCAAACACTCCTTCATGATACATTCGGTTTTCACTTAAAAGTTCTTCGGACCATTCTCTAAGTGGACCTCGAAGCCAGTCATGTAAAGGCACACTGAATCCTGCTTTTGGACGATCTACTAACCTTCTTGGAACATGCTTGAAAAGTAATTGCTTAAGAGGCCATTTAGTCTGGTTATCTCTGCACTTAATTGACTGAGGCAAACTCCATGCAAATTCAACAATACGATGATCCAAAAGAGGTATGCGTGTTTCAAGTGAAGCCCACATTGCAGCACGATCAACTTTGACTAAAATATCGTTTGGCAAGTAATGAATCTGATCTAGTGCCATCATTTTCTGTATGTTATCTAGATTCGTTATATCTGGCTCATTTCCTACCAATGAAGTTACTGGCTCTCTTCCATGGAGCATTAATGACTCTGGATCTCTATAATTAGATAGTAAAAAATCACGGTAAAATTGATTAAAGTCTCTGAACTTTAGCAATTCGGAGGCTTTATATAATCTATCACCCAAATAGCCGATTCTCATATTATGTGGCAAAATTTTAATTACTTTATCCCATGCCTCCACCGATAAAGCATTTATCCCTGAAGCCATAAAGTCACGTAAAAAAAATGGTAGTTTATTTAATTTCCACCAAAGTAACTTACTGCGAGAATACCGCTTGTAACCACAAAATAGTTCATCTCCACCATCACCAGAAAGAGAAACCGTAACATGCTCTCGCGCCAAACGAGAAACTATAAATGTAGGAATCTGGGAAGCATCGGAAAACGGCTCACAATAAACAGCGGGTAACTCTGGTATCACGCCCATTGCGTCTTCGGGTGTAACATAAACTTCTGTATGGTCGGTTCCCAAATAACTAGCAACTGACTTAGCATACTGAGCCTCGTCATATTTATTTTCATGAAATCCAATAGAAAATGTTTTTACGGGAGAGGATGACTGAGCCTGCATAAGAGCCACTATAGTTGATGAATCAATACCACCAGATAAAAATGCTCCCAATGGAACATCAGCAATCATCTGTTTTTTTAGCACTGATAATGTAAGCGCCTCGAGTTCCTCGACGGCATCAACTTCCGAACCTGCAAATGGCTGACTCACTCCCTTTATTGCTGTATCTATCAAAGACCAATAGCGAACTATTTTAGTTTTCTTGCTAGAAGCATAAATAGTTAATAAACATCCAGGTTCTAACTTATAGATATCTTTGTAAATCGAGTATGGTGCTGCAATATTATTCTGACGCAATAATAATGTAACAGCATCATGATTTATATTTGACCTAAAGTCTGGATGTTTTTTTATTGCTTTTAATTCTGACCCAAATAAAAAAGAATCACCCTGCCACCCATAATATAATGGCTTTTCACCCATGCGATCACGGCCTAATACTAGCGAACGTTCTTTAGCATCCCATACTGCAAATGCAAACATACCAACAGATTGATCAATCGCTCTTCTTATGCCCCAACGATCAAAACTAGCTAATAATATTTCTGTATCTGAACTACCACGCCACTCATAATTATCTTCATTATTTTTAAGTTCTTCGCGTATTTCTGCATGATTATAAATTTCACCATTAAAAACCAACATATATCGTCCACTACTAGACATCATTGGCTGATGGCCCATCTCTGATAAATCAATAATAGAAAGTCTTCTGTGCCCAAGCCCTACATCATTTTCTGAGTCATACCAAATACCAGAATCGTCTGGTCCACGCCTATATATTTCATCCGTCATACACCGAAGGATGCTTTTGACATCTTTCTTTCCACCCTTATTAGAGCCGCCCAAGAAGCCTGCAAAACCACACATTACGGTTTAGAGTCCATCAATAAATCACTATATATTTTTTCGTAACGCTCACAAGCTTTAGCTAAAGAATATTTCTCACAAATTCTGCGCCTGGCTTGTTGGCCATGGCGTTTTTTCTTAGCATCATCCCATAACAACAAACTATCTAACCCATATGTTAATGCATCAGAGTCTTCTTTAGGTACAATGACTCCAAGGCTATCCAATAAAACTTTTGCATCACCAACGTCTGTTGCTATGCAAGGCAGTCCTACTAACATTGCTTCACATAAGGCATTAGGGAATCCCTCTCTACGAGAATGCAAACAATAAATATCCATAGCAGATAAGCACATAGATACATCAGCACATTCACCATGCAAAATTAATTTATCTGAAACATTTAACTCGTTTGCAAAACCACATAATTCAAGATTATCTTTTGTAAGATTATTCCCAACCATTAGAAACACAACATTTGATTGCTTTCTAGAAATATTAGCCGCAGCAGAAATAAAATTATTTTGATCTTTTGCTTCGCTATAACGCCCCAAACTTCCAATAATAATTTTGTCTGGGCCTATATCATATATTTCACGAAATATTTTTCTTTTATTTTCATTGAACTTAATTTTTTCTGAATCAAATCCATTATGAATCACAATAAATTTATTTTTAGAATAACCAATTTTTGCATGGGAATCAGTAATTGAATTTGCAGGACAAATAATAATATTTGGAATTACATACGAAAGCCCTGAACCAATTGCTCTTATGACTTTTGTCAAATAATTAGAACCTGTTTTAACATCAGTAGTTCGCAAACCCCATATAATTTTTTTTACTCCAGCAAGATATGCTGCTAATCCACCAATAATATTTGCATGATACATCCATGTACTAACAACATCGGGATTTGATTTTCTAAGATAATAAAATAATTTAAAAAACTGTTTAACAGGATTTTTCTTAAAATCAAAAACAATCACATCAATGTGTTTTTTCTTTAATTTATCTGCTATTGAACCACCCGTTGTTAGGGAAATAACCGTATAGGTATATCTACTTGTACTGTGCTGTGAAATTAATCGGTACATGGCTATTTCTGCGCCACCGACATTTAAGCCAGCAATAATATGAACAATTTGTGGCATCAGATATTATGAAGCAATTTTTATGGGTTCTTTATATTTCTATGATCTTATTACATAAATCCAGCAAATTGTGATTATGTGTTATTAAAATCACTGTATTATTACTAGACATAATATTATCTGATATCTGTTTTTCCGTAGCAGAGTCCAAGGCTGAAAATGGCTCATCTAATATCAAAAGATCAGGATTCGAATATAATGCCCTTGCTATAAGTAATCTCTGTCTTTGCCCACCACTTAATTTTAACCCTGACTCTCCAACATAATATTTACTACCTTCCGCCCCAAATATTTCCTGATCAATAACCGATAAAGACAAAACATCATCTAAGTGGTGATTTGATTCGGACATAAAATTATCTCTTGAAAAAACAACGTTATCCTTAATAGATGAATTTAATATCAGATGCTCCTGTGAAACATATCCAATATGATTTCTCCATGATTTCAAACATAAAGAGTTTATTGGAATTCCGTCGTTTACAGTAATACTTCCTGATGTGTTTTGTTTTAAACCGAGAATCATATCAATTATGGTTGTTTTCCCAGCTCCGCTTTTTCCAATAATCGCAACCTTGTCACCTTGTAATATTTCAAAGCTTAAAGAATTAATTATTTCAATCTCATTAATAGAATACGAAACGTTTTTAAATAATATTTTATTAATTGATGATATTTCTTGTTTTTCACTTGCTAGATCATGATCACTTTTATGACTTTTATCTGTTAATAAATTGCTAACCAAAGACAATGCACCTACATTAAAAGATAAAGAATTAAAAGCAACTATGATTCTATTAACGGATGGCAAAAGTTTGTAAAAAGCCATTGCCAACATGGTCATTAGCGGTAAAAAGTCCGCAGAAGAACTATAAAAATATCCGTATGTAAAAACAGATATCAGGACAAAAAATCCAAATAATTCCAGAATATATTTTGGCAGTTCTCCTAGAACTAATGATTTGACTAATAATTTAGCATATTCATTAACATAGGATTTCATTCTTGTGCTAAAACTATCGAGAACAGAAAAAACCTTTATAACTTTAAGGTTTTTTAAAGTTGATTGAGCCAGATTATAAACATCATCCTGAACTTTTACCCTTTTATCGCCCAAATCAATCATGTATGTTGACATTCTAGAGATGGTAAAAATTCCTTTGATAACAAGAGCTACCAAAAGCATAATGCCGATTAGTGGCGCAACATAAACAACTAAACAAAATATAGAAAAGGCTAGTATTATTTCACTTACAACTATAACCAGAGAGCTCATATAATCATTTACATATAAAGTCTCAGAGGTGAGATTTTTTAACATGCTAGATGACTCACCTTCCTGATAACTTTCATAGTCGATGTCTAGGTAATAATCATAAAGACGAACAAATACACCGGCATAAAACCCTTTTAACACTTTGGTTCTGTAATACAAAAACCAATACGCTATTAATGTTTTTATGAGAAAAAAAAGTGTGATAAAAACAGCGCAATAGATAATAAAAACATCGATTTCTGGTTGCCCAAATAACTGATAAAAAAATAAATAATTAGTATCAGTTGTTACCACACTATTATCAGTTACAAGGGTTATAAACGGGAATATTGAAACAATTCCAGCCATTTCAAACAGTGCAACAATTACTGTAAAAATGGATAACCAGAAAAATGAACGCTTGTCAGATGGCGTTAATATTTTTTTAATGTATGCGTACGAACTATTCATTCTCTTTATATGTATTTAACTTGAAATTAGAAAATTAATATTTCAGAAATACTGATTTTAAATTTAAATATTTATATTTTTTTAAAAACCATAATAGCAATATGGCCACATAAATTAGATATTAATTTATTGAGAAAAAATCCTAATGCCTTAGAAATAATATTATTGGAATCATATATTTTTTGCAGGAGATATTTTAACCATCTTGGAGATTCATCTTTTAAACCCTTAAATCCAGCAGATCTTTTAAATGATATTAATTCAAAACCACGCATCTTAAATTCTTCAATAACTACTTTCGGGTCTAATGCAAATTGGTAAAAGTTTTCCTCATATTCTTGCCTATATTCTGGATAAATATTCATTTTTGCCTTTAAACTTCTCAAGCTATTCATAGCTGGAAATGTCAGAAAAACATAACCATCTTTTCTGAGAATCCTGGCAATATCATCAGCGATAAGGTCAAATCCATTATAAAAATGCTCAATCACACCTAAGGACCAGTACCCATCAACAGAATTTTGATGCAATTTTGTGTTCCTAACATCATCTAGTCGAATATCTAAATTAGGAGCAGTTTTTTTCAAGAGTTCGATAGTTTTAGGCGCAAAGTCTAATCCAATAGATTTATATCCATTTTGAAATAGAGCATGCACATGATTACCTCTACCGCAACCGCCTTCAACAATTACAGACCCTTTAGGTAAATATTTTTTTGTAATTCTAGACACATAACTATCATTTTTATAAATTTTGGCAAGAGATTCTTCTGTTTCTTCACTCCAGGACTCATCCCAATATTCAGCAGTTGCGTTTTTCTCAATATAAACTAGTCGATTATTATTTTTATGGTAATAAATATTCATAGATTTTAATAAATATTAAGAGTAAGAAAATGATCTTTTGAAATTGCCTGTTACTTTAACTTTTTCTGCTTCACGTATAAGCAAAACAACAGGAAGAATAAAACTATATTCAGAAATAAATAGCATATTATTGTGTAAAGAACACTGAATAGAATATGCAATTAGAGATACTACAAAAAATCCACGATAAGGAGATGGTAGTGTAAATGAGTAAAAAAACAACAAGCACCACAGGAAAATAAACACTAGCCCGCCAATAATTGTTGTCGATTCAGTTATATTAACAAATCCATTATGCGATGAAATTAATACGCCACAGTCTCTCATTCCATACATCGCACAGGCATTATAAAAATTCTCTATATATGTATCAGATTGAGCTAAAAATGGCTCTTGCAAAATTGTCATAAAACCAGCTGTAAAAGCATTAATTCTTGCAGAACCCTGGTAAAACTGAGCCAGCCTTGACTCTATGAATACTGCTTCAGGCAAAACAAATAACAACCCTATAAAAGCAGACAAAAATACTACAGCAGTTATTTTTTTATACTTATTAAACATTAAAAAAATCATAACCAAACCACCTGCTATAAATGCAGACCTAGTAAGAGTCATCATGATCACTACAAAAATAAACCCGGAAAACAATAAGTAAATATACTTATTTGTTTTCAGGTGCATATACCCCGATACAACTAATGTTGAAAGCAATGCATATGAGAAAGATATAGGAAACCCATAAGGTCCGGTTGCTCTTGCAAGAAAACCATAACCTATCTCACTCGTAACATGAGTAAGTTCCACCTCAGTCATGTTATCGGCAAAATATGTAATCTTTAAATCATTCATTAATCCTGTAAATGGTGTTATCGGATTTTGAAAAAAACCACTTGCCACCCATACAGACATTCCCAGCAAATAATAATTTATTGAATTAGAATTACGAGTGACTGAATAATTTATAAGCATTAATAGAACAATAAAAAAGAATACTCTGACCACATCTCTAAATATACCAATTACAGGGATATATTCCTCTTGGGATAATGCTAAAAATGATCGCCCAATCAAACAAAAAAGCATTACTACAAATAGAACATAAATATCTTTATATTTATTACCAAACTGTATATCTTTTATCAAAATTGGGAATAAAAGAACAAACATGATTAGCTCAACAAACCGATCGTAAGAAATATCAAACAGCCTATACCCCACAATGGTATTATTAAAAACAAAAGCCAAAATAATTACTAAAGGAAAATAGTAATTTGTTTTAAATATAAGTTTTTTATTTTCTGTAATCATATAAAAATATTAAACTTATAATTGGTTTATATTGCCTATCAATAATGATCGAGCTATTTTTGCAGTCATATGATATTCATCAATTTTTTCATGAATATTTCTACTACAAACATACTTTATAAATTCTTTATCATTGCAGTGGAATAGACCTCTATTTTTATCAAAATTAACAACCCTTAGATCTTTTTCTTTGAATAATTTTGGCACCCTAACTCCTGCAGATTCAATCATTAGCGGCTTAAATCCATTCTCAAATAAGAAATCTAAAAGATCATGCATAGATCTATTTTTAGAATAATGATTCGGATGTAGTTCTAACAAAATATAAACACTGTTTAATGAAGAAATATATTTCATTGCATTTTTTAATACTTCTATTTCATACCCCTCAATATCCATTTTAATTAGCAATGGAGTTACAATATTATTGCTTTCAATAAACTCTTGTAACGTCAAATATTCAATTTCAACAACTTGCATCTCATCATCCAAATTGAACGAAGCATTGAGGTTTGATGCTCTGTTATGCAAATAAAATTCTCCTTTACCACAAAAGTCTCCAATACCTTTATTGTGATAAGAAACTTTATTAGCTTTGTCATAACGAGAAATAGATTTTCTGGCAATTTTTAAATTTCTAATGTCTGGCTCTACTATATGAATTGATTTGATTTTATTTGAAGATTTTTTTAGCGCTATAGATGCTTCTCTTCCATCACTTGATCCAATTTCTACTATGCTTATTTTTTCAGATAAACAATATTGATACATCAATTGAAAATTATTTTCTCTTTTATAATGAACTATAATTTTTGCTTTTAAATATTTTTTTGCAATTATGCTTAATTTTTCTAATTTTGTTTTCAAATGATGCAACGCTCGCATAAAGTATCTATTTTCTCTATATACTTTTGATGTTAAATAATTTCTTTTTATGGTTGAACGGACAGGGGTTTTCCAGTCACCATATTGATACTCTAAATAGTTTTCTGGGGGAGAAGGGATCATATATTTATTACCAAGAAAACTATGCTCTTCTATCTTGTCAAAAAATTCACTGGGGTATACCCAAGCTGACCTCATACGATTCTGACCTTGCTCAAAAAAACCAATAAGTGAATATTTTGTGTCATATTTATTTGCACAAATTTTATAATTTTTCCATCTGAGTGTTACATTAGTTAATAAAAAATCATTTTCTTTGAGTGATTCTAGTAAATCATCGCTCTTACTATATATGTCCTCAACTTTCACAGATAACTCAACATCCCAATCCCATTTAATAAAATTTCTATCCCGAATAGCGCCTAGTAATACGCCATCTGAAAGCATAAAAGGCACTTTATGCATTTGAAGTATTTTTGAAATATCAATCAGTCCTTTATTTCTGTTATTCAGGTCTGATTCGCTCAGGTTGACTAACTTAGACATACAATTTTTTCCTGAACATTAGATGGATAATACTTAAAGAAACCTAAAAATATGCTAGATATTATAAGGAGTAAGAATTTTCTCACATAATAAAATACTTACTAAATAATCGCTATTCAGCAAGCATTAAATTATCTGGTTTCAATAAAGAAGTCTTAAATTAAAAAATATTTACAATCTATTTTTTCTAACTTCTTTAATAGGCGGCCTTGGTGTTTCTTCATCGTATGAACATTTAACATGAAGAAAAACACTTTTTTTATTAGTATTTTCTAGTTCCTGGCTAAAATCAACTAAATTAAATATGGTTTCCTTAGTCTCAAAATTACATGCCTTTGCTATTGCCTCATAATTAATATGGTTTTGATAGGTATTCTGACCACCTGTGCTTTTATTAGATTCATTATCAAACATGATATAGGTCAATTTTATTTCATCCAAATATCGACCAGTAGTGGCAAGACCTCCTAAATGCATTACAAACTCGGCATCACCACCACACACTATAACTTCCTTACCTGATTTTGCAGCCCCCAGACCAACACTTAAAGCACCTCCCATATTTCCTGCCATGTAAAAGTTTTTTGTATCTGGCATAAAACTATACATCTCTCTAGCTGCATTTCCTGTAGTGCCTACAAATACAACGTCTGTTTTCTTATATCTTTTATTTAATTCCTTTAAGTACTCACTTCTTTTTGGATAAACTGAAATATCTAATTGATTCTCTTTTTTTAAATCTACCCTTGAAAATGTTTCTTTTTTTAAAAGACATATTTTATTAGTTTTTTCACATTCAAGAATTTGATTAATTGCTATGTCCATATCAGTATTATTCAATACTGTATAACTATAACCATATGCCTCGACTAGATCGGGTAATCTAGTAGCTAAATGTTGATGTTGAATTTCACTATCACCTTCGTTATAAGTTCTCCAGCTAACGATTATTGGAAAGTTTATATTGTAGGGCACTAACATACTTGTAATGCAGCTACCCATATTTGTCAGCCCGGAAGACTGCACAATAACTATGGGTCTCATACCTGATATTTTAAGACCTGCAGCCGTTGAACAGGCTACTGCCTCACTAGCACAAGGCAAATACTCAAGTTTTTTACTGCTATTAATGGAGGAGTTAATGAGGTACTTTGCAAAGCTACAAGGCACGACACACAAATGACTGTAACCAGAAGAAGAAAGTCTATCAACGAACTTATCGGTATCTAACATATTTCAATATTGATTTTATTGATTACATCCACTTGGTCACTATGAATTTCCCCAAAATGACAGATTACTGATCCAGTTAACTCAGAGCGAGGAGAGTACAAAACGACATTATCATCTTTAGCCGTTACTTTTCCCTCCAAATAAGTACAAAGTAAAGGCTGATTAGAAGAACGAACTATATCATTCCATTTATCTAGTACAATATTTTTGCTTTTAATCACACGACTTTTAAAAACAGAATGCTTATCCATAACACCATAAAGCGAAGCAATAGCATGGTATGGCCCTGTAACCATTTTGTTTTTTTGCGTTTGCAAGTTGAAATAAAATAAATCAGAATTATTTAATTCAATATTTTCTTTATAAGCTATGAAACATGCCCCTGTAAGACCAAACAAGCCTTTACAAGAACTGAACGCCATAACATCAGCTAATTCATGATTGTCTTCCAAGCCTATAGATCCAGTTGCATCGACGTATAGTTTTGCTCCTAAATGATCCGCTTTCGCCTTGATTGCTTTTAAGTCCACCTTAAATGCAATAGAGGTTTCAGTATAAGCACATAAAACCCAATCATAAGTATTTTTTATGTCATTTAGTTCTTCATATTTGCAAACTGTTATCTCACAATTTCTTGGAAGTAATTGTTGAAGCCTATCACTATAATAACCAGTAGATACTAGCAGCACCTTTCCCCTGACAAAGCTATGAGCAGCAAGCTCTAAAGCAAAAGTTGAAGATCCCTGTCCCATAACCACCTGGTCTTGGCCGCTAAGGGTTATTAACCATTCAATTACAGCCTCAGACATTTGCGTAAACTCATCATCTCCACGCCCAAATAAAGGCTTCAGATACTCTAAGTTTTCATAGAGAACAACTGCAGGACCTGGAGTAAGCATTAATTTACTATTATTTATACTTGCTAATGCTTTTTGAGCTCTGTGTCTTAATTCAATACTACTAACACCTTCAGTTCTCGGAAAAACCTTTAATTTTGTTTCATCAATTAAATTAGAGTTATCGTGACCATGCACTAATAAATCTATTTTATATTTATCTAAAATATTTTGATCTATAAGCCAAGGGGTTGGGACGACTTCTGATACATATCGAATTGATTCTAGAATTTCTTTTCTATTTTCAAAGGTTAGTTCAGGCTTATACCCTTTTTTACTCTGTATTTCTTCATCTGTAGTCAAACCTACAACCACTGCCCCATACTGTGATGCCTTTTGAAGCAAGCGTATATGACCATGGTGAATAAGAGTCGCCGACATATCTACCATTACTCTTTTTTGTACCATCATTTCTCCATATAAAAATTGGCTCTCAATTTTTTGAATATGAAATTAGTACTTTACTTAGTACCAGGAATAAACTCGAGTATATCTTTGATAGACATACAGTCTGATTCAGCCTCAAATGTCCTCCCATTTTCCAAAATGGATTGGGCAACTTTCAGCATTGCTGGATATGCTGCTCGAAGCATATGATTAGCAAAAATAACAACATTTACCCCCATATCAATAAACTCTTCTATGGTGACAGAATTAAAGCTAGTAGGAACAACGATAACCGGCGTATTTTGATCTTTTTTACGGAATTTACTCATAAATTCCTTTATTTCAGCAGGATCTTTCTTTCGCGAGTGAATCATTATCCCATCAGCACCTGCTTGGATATAAGCTTCTGCTCTTGCTAATGCATCTTCCATTCCCATATCAAGTATTAAAGATTCTATACGAGCAATAATCATAAAATCATCACTAACCTGTGCATCTTTACCTACTTTTATTTTATGAGAAAAATTTTCAATTGTATCTTGAGTCTGATCTACTTCATTTCCAAAAAGAGAATTTTTCTTTAAGCCTGTTTTATCCTCAATTATTACCGCACTGACGCCTGTCCTTTCTAGGCTTCTCACAGTAAATGCAAAATGTTCAGTTTTTCCTCCCGTATCTGCGTCAAAAAGCATTGGTTTTGTAGTAACTTCAAAAATTTCATTAACACCATTAATTCGAGAAGTCATATCAACCGTTTCTATATCTGGTTTACCTTTAGCAGTTGAATCAGTTAATGAACTAGACCATATTCCATCAAAATTAATTTTTTTCCCATTTCTCTCAACAACAGTATGCTCGGCAATTAAAGCGCTAAGAGCATTATGAGCTTCCAAAATCAACACAATTTCTTTATTTTTTATAAGGTATTTCAGCTGATGTAGCCGGTGCACGGTCGTAACACCTAGCCTCATTAATTGTTCCTTAATATTCTGATCACTAATATTAGAACTGTATGGAACCTCAATCAAAGATCCATCCCATCCCTTGAGCAACTCGATCACTTCATTTCTGTATTTTGATTGTGGCCCATTAACCCAATCATCACCATGAACGACAACATCTGGCTTTAAATCCAGTAAATTTGATTTGTAGCTTGCTGTATCCTGCTGCATAACAGTTGAGACCATTTCTAATTTTTCTACAACTGATGCACGTTGTTGATATTTTAAATATACCGTGTCATTCAACTCTTTGACCGCAGCAGAAGTCAGCAATCCAACTACGACCTTACCGTGCTTTGCTGCTTCCTCTAGAACTTTGATATGACCAGCGTGCAAAAGGTCTGCTATCAGCGATACATATACTGTTTTCATATTATAAAATCCCTATCAATTTTCCAGAAGCGCTTACTGTTTTGTCGACTTATATATGAAATACAAGCTTATGTATTTTCTCATAAAAACCTCTTTACAATCTCTTTAATAAATCTCGGAATGAATAATACAGCTATTTGCTTAATCGCATAGATGATTGGTTTTAAATACCCCGTATGCGGATGCATAAACCTCGCTTTGTTCGAATAATACAATTGCTTTAACGGAATTCTTCTAGAAATCATATTATTGTGGACCATTCTTTCAACAATCACCGTATTCATTTTTCCAATTCTTCCTACTTCGGCAAATCTCATCCACAATTCAAAATCCTGACTCACGGTGAAATCTTCATTGTATCCGCCAAGACTATCAAATACCTCTTTTCTGAACATAACACTTGAATGAACAAATGGGTTTTCAAGAAATACCATTTCCATTATATTTTTACTATCATTTCTTTTCTTAAATATTATTTTTTTTTCATCATTTTCATAAACTGTAGCTGCCAAACCTCCAATCAAATCATAATCTTTAATAAATTTAGTTTGCTCCAAAAGGCGATTTTTGTAACTTATATCATCTACATCCTGGCGTGCAATCAAACATCCCTTCGACATGGAAACTCCAATATTCAAAGATTTCGTCAACCCAATATTTGATTTATTTCTAATAAGAAGATCAATACGATGATTGTTCAATAAATTATCTAATATGAAAGATGTTTTATCAGTAGATCCATCATCAATAACAACAATCTCATAATCTTGATACGTTTGTTCAAAAACAGATTGTAAAGACTTATTAAGAAAATTTTCCCCATTATAAATAGACATAACAACTGAAACAGTTGGTTTTATCTTGCGACAAGAAGACTCTTTTACTTCGGAATCTTTATCTAATAATCGCATTTATATTTTCTATTTCATTTTTAGCAATGACTTCTAAATTATAATTTTCAACTACATATTTTGAGCAATTTTCAGAAATATATTCTAAATCATATGAACTAATACAATTTATTTTGTTTTTTATCGCCTCAACACTAAATCCATTTACAACAATTCCTGTATCACCATCTATTATCATATTGGTATTTTCTGGAATATCGCTTACAAGACATATCAAACCTGAAGCCATCGCTTCAATTAATGACTTTGACATGCCTTCAATTTTAGAAATTAGAATATAAAACTTATAGCAACGTAATTTTTTAGCCAAAATATCATTGGGACAACTCCCCATAATTACAACCTTATTATCTAATATCTGGTTTTTATATTTTTTTCTTATATAATTTTCTAGAGTCCCGGACCCATATATGTCAATTGAGTTCCCAGTTAATAAAACAGCATCAATCGTATTAATAATATTCTTTATCTCTTCCAATCTACCAACAAATAAAAATCTATTTTCATCTGCTAATTGAAAATCTTCAGATGATCCCCTAAAGAACAAAGATGTATCTACATAAGATGGATTTATTTTTACATTTTTTAGTTTATATTTATTTGTAATGTATGCATGGTCCAGATGGTTTGACACTACCGAAATATCAGCAAACTTAAATACAAGTCTTTGAATAATTTTCAAAAATATTAATTCTACTATTCCATAATTGGTATTTCGGGTAGGAACAAATCCACACCTAACCATAAGAGGCTTAGACATAATCATTTTAATAATTAACGGCGCCCATGAGCCATATATTTGATTTGTTTTTAATACATCTATTTTTTTTATTTTAAAAAAATGAACAGCTACTATAAAAAACGAATAAAACCATTGCCCTATCTTGCTATCATATTTTTTTGGCATTGATACAACTATTATTTTTTCATGTAATTTTTTTTTTCTCTTTTAATTCATCAGCTAAAACGTCATCATTTTTTCCGTAAGTAAACCATAGGACGCTCTCAACATAGCCTCTTTCTATTAAAAACTCATATATTTTTTTTTCACGGTCAAATAAACCGCTTTTAACCCAGCTATTTAGCGAGTTTCCTTTAGTAAAAAATAAACCCAATTTAGGCTTTTTCTTAATAGTATTTTCTCGCTGTCAAATAAAGCCGCTTAAGATATACTTTTATCTTTGGTCGCCTAAGATATTTAGTTGTATATAACTGAACGTCATCTTCTACTACCTTTGGTGTTCTCCAATCATGTCCATATACATACTCCAAATACTTCTCTGGTGGATTAGGCACATTCACATCTATATTTGCAAATTGTATTATTTTTTTTTCGACAAAAAATGATTTGGGCTGTTTATAAGCTGGCCTAAGAAGTAATTTACCAGACTCTTTCAATGAGCCAATTGCTATTTTTACTTCACTCTTATAGGCCACCATTTTTGGCCACTCAGTATTGTCTGTAAGCCTAACAATAAACCCATTTTCCATAAGACATTGCTTTAAGGGATACATAATTCTAACAAAATCATTTTCAATCAAATCAAGATCAACGTCATCATCCCACGGTAAAAATACTTTATCTCGTATTGCACCTAATAAAGTCCCCCCCGTAATCCATACATTATTTGTATGTTTAAGTATCAAAGCATATATTTCTTGGAATACCACTTTTCTAACAGCCATATCATAGGGTGGGGTTGGGCTATAATAGGAATATTGAACTTCTTTCCATTCATCTAGCGACAGATTGCTAATTTTTTCTATTTTTCTAATAGGCAGGCTTTCGGAACTCATTCCATCCTACTCAGTATAATTATTTCTGGACTCATACGATTCATGGTGCTTTTTATATTTATATTCAGGCTATTAAAATAATTTTAACTATCAAACTGATTTTAAATTCTCTTATATAAATAGAAGAAACTAGCAATCAATAAATATTTCCGGAACTAAAGCCTGCCATCTGTTTCCGTTTCACTAAAAACATGCTTAATATCATATAAAATATGCTTTTTGTGAGCCCATTTCTTAATTTCTTGAACCTGCAATTCACAAAATACTGCATGATTGACAGCTAGAATAACTACATCATAGTTTTCTTCTAAAGGCTTCGATATTAAAGATATTCCATATTGTTCATATACTTCATCATAACTTGCTATAGGATCGTAAACATCTACATCTATTTCATACTTTTCTAAGCTTTCAATTAAACTTAAAACAAGAGAATTACGTATATCTGGACAGTTTTCCTTAAATGTTATACCCAAAATAAGTGCCCGGGAGTTCCTTAATTTTATCGACTTTTGAAGCATAAGATTAGTTACTTCATTTGCGATAAAAACTGGAATGTGGTTATTTATTCGTCTTCCAGAAAGTATGACATTTGGTGAATATCCTATGGATTCTGCTTTATAGGTTAAATAATATGGATCAACACCAATACAATGCCCACCAACTAGCCCTGGCCTAAATGAAAGAAAGTTCCATTTTGTCTCTGCTGCTTCTAATACTGATTGAGTATCTATATTTAACTTATTAAATATAACAGCCAATTCATTTATCAATGCAATATTAATATCGCGTTGTGTGTTTTCAATAATTTTAGCCGCTTCTGCTACTTTAATACTTGGTGCTTTGTATGTACCTGCTTCAACTATATGTTTATACAGCTCATCTACTTTAACTAGAGTTTCATCTGTAGAGCCTGAAGTAACCTTTACAATATTAGTAAGATTATGTTCTTTATCTCCAGGATTAATTCTTTCTGGCGAATAACCACAAAAGAACTCTTGATTAAATTTCAAACCTGAAACTTCCTCAAGGACTGGCACACATACTTCTTCTGTTGCCCCTGGATATACAGTAGATTCATAAATCACAATATCATCTTTCTTTAAAAGACTACCAACAGTCTCAGTTGCCCTAATAAGCGGGTTTAAGTCAGGAGTTTTATTTTTATTTATTGGTGTTGGCGCAGTAACAATATAAATATTGCAATTTTGTATTTTTTCAACATTACTAGTGAATACTATACTTTTATTATTTTTTAATTCTTCACTTTCAACTTCATTAGTTCTATCAAAATCATTAATTAATTCTTTAACTCTTATTTCATCTATATCATAACCAACTGTCTGAAATTTTTTTGAAAACTCAATTGCTAACGGCAAACCTACATAACCTAGGCCGATTACTGCTATGTGTATATCTTCAGTTTCCATTACTTACTATAGTAATTCCTATACCAATCGACAAAGTTTTTCACGCCATCTTTAACATTCATTTTTGGTTTATAATTTAACTCCACAACTAAATCTTCCACATCAGCATAAGTATCAGGAACATCCCCTGGTTGTAGAGGCAAAAGATCTTTCTTTGCTTCAATACCTAATGCATCTTCAATAGCCTTAATATAATCCATCAGTTCAACAGGTGAATTATTACCAATATTATATAAACGCCAAGGCGCATGTGAGGTTCCAGAATCTGCATTATCGCCACTCCACTTAGGATTTGGAGTTGCAGGCCTATCAAGAACTCTAACAACGCCCTCCACAATATCATCAATATAAGTAAAATCCCTTCTATGATTTCCGTAATTAAAGACAGGTATTTTTTCTCCGCTCAATATTGCTTTAGTAAATTTGAATAACGCCATATCAGGACGTCCCCATGGTCCATATACCGTAAAAAACCTTAACCCAGTTGTAGGAATACCATATAAATGGCTATAGGTATGAGCCATTAATTCATTAGATTTTTTACTAGCAGCATATAAGCTCAGCGGATGATCTACATTATCATGGATAGAGAAGGGCATTTTTGTATTCGATCCATAAACTGAGCTACTCGAAGCATAGACAAGATGTGCGACATCATTATGCCTGCACCCCTCTAAGATATGACCAAACCCTACTAGGTTGGTATGTATGTATGCTAGGGGGTTTTCAATAGAATAACGAACTCCAGCCTGTGCTGCTAAGTGCACAACTCCTTCAAATTTCTGCTCTTTGAAAAGTTCTTCAATGGCCACTCTATCCTCTATATCTGCACGAAAATGTTTGTAGTTCTTGTGATCAGCGTGTCGAGCTAGACGAGCTTCCTTAAGAATTGGATCGTAGTAATCACTGTGATTATCCAGGCCAACTACTTCATCCCCTCTATCAAGAAGTTGCATTGATACAGCCGAACCAATAAATCCCGCTGCACCTGTTACTAATATTTTCACGAAATCACCTTAATCACCTAAATCACCTAAATCGAGCAATTTATATTCCTCATCACAAGAAAAACACACAAATACTTACTTTAGAAGCCCTTTAAGTCATTTTCAGCTCCACTTCTTTTTTTTTCAATATTTACAATACTTTGCATAAGATTATCATCTAAATGAGGTGCTTTTAAGTCTTCTACTAAATCCTTCACATGATCAATACTTTTTACTCCAAAAATAACTTTATTTATATTTTTATTTTGCAACAAAAATTTTCTGGAAATGCTGGGTAAAGTAAAACTGCCCTTTATTTCATCTAATTCTTCTACACGACTTACAATGTAAGAGAGCCTATCTTTAATTAACCATTCACTTCTATGATCATCAGAGGGAAATCTTGACATATTTGTTAATTTTCCAGAAAGAATTCCACTTGCCAATGGAGATCTTGCATAAGTTTTTTTAAATTTTTTCTGATACTTCTTTAATTCCTGCAAATAAAGCAAATTACAATCAAACTGAATAGCATCAAATTCTGGAATTTTTCCATAATCAAAACCTTTTGCAACACTGATTGCTGAAAATTTTATTATTTGTTCAGACTTCAAATCTGACATTAATTTCATTATTGGTTCATAACTCGATATTTCATTTCTCGGATTGTGAAGAAATAATGTATTCACAGAAGATACTTTCATATTTTCCATGGAAGTTTCTATGCTTCTTCTCAAAGAAGATACTGAAAAGTCTTTAACGCCACTTTGATTGTTACCACATTTAGTATTTATTTTTAAGCGAACTTTACCTCCGTATATTTCACCCAAGGCCTTTTCTGCAAAACCTTTTCCATAATTTGGGGCTACATCAAATGACTCTAACTTAGACTCTAGGCAAAAATTAATAGTCCTTTCAAAGTCATTAATATTAATTTTTCCAAAATCACCGCTTAATGGCCACAAACCAATGACTACTTTTTCTTTCATTTCTATGTCACTGAGGAAAAAGCATCATTTTTCAAATCTATTCCATATTTTTCTTTTTCTTCAGAAAGATTTTTAAGTCCATTTTTAAGAAAATAATTAAATTTTTCTTTATAAAACTGCAATGTTTTAGAGTCTACTAAGGAATCTTTACTAAGCGTTCTCAATTGTCCATCAACTTCAAATTCATAATCATCAAAGTAACCTAGTTCTTTTGATTTTATTTGTTGGGCAGTACCGATATAAGGTGAATAAAATGCGACAGTTGCATTATCAGGATCTAACTGTATATTGAACTCTATTGTAGAAATTATAGAATTTTCATCTTGCTCAGGCAGGCCAATAATATTATAAGTCGTTCTCTTTATCCCAGCTTCTTTAAGTAGCTTAAACGCGTTGACAATTCTTTCTGTTGAAGCAAATCTTCCAAGCTTATCTTCTCTAAACTCATCTCCTGCTAATTCTATTCCCATTCCTACTCCATCAACTTTTAACTTTTTAAGAAGATCTACACTTTTCGTGTTTATACCCTCTGGTCTAGTCTCTATATATAACCTTACATCTAAACCTGATTGATCCATTAACTCAGAAAGCTCATGAAGGACCGGCCTACTTATAGTTAAAAAGTTTGTATCCTGACATCTAAATAGCTGGATACCTTTATTTTCATTAAGTTCTTTAATTTCTTTAAAAATATTTTCAGCTGATTTATTCCTCAAATACTGATTTGCCCTTCGAATAGAACCTCGCTTAGATATTTCTTTAAATCCATAGTATCTTTGAATAACTGTTTCAACGCAGTATTCGCACGCGTATATACACCCTCTAGATAATTCATAATCAACTGCTCTTACAACTTCCCCATTGTATGGCCTGAAAAATACTTGATCATCAAAAAGCGAATAATCGTAACTACCCAATACATCTAAATTAGAAATAATCTTTTGTTTTGAATTTGTAATCAAATCACCATTTTTATCTCTATAAGTTACACCATTAACTTTATACTGTGTTTTTTTATTAACTGAGTCAGCTAACTCCAACAATACTAGCTCTGATTCTCCAGTTATAATCGCATTTGCCTTCTGCATCAGTTTCATTAAAGAGCGCGGGTCTGATGTCGCCTGTAATCCACCTGTTATAAGCTGTGCGCTAGTTTTTATGCTAGAAACTAAATCGTAACCATACTGTATATTTACGTATTCACCTTCTCCATGTATATGCGACGATATAGCTGACCAAAATATAATATCTGGTTGAAATGAATCTACTTTTAACTGTAAAGACTCAATAATATCGTTATCTGTATATTTCACTAAATCAGCATAGGAGGTTTCCTTGTATTGCATATTTTTAGTGTTGTAGGATGTCTCATCTACAGTCCATTTTTTATAGAATGTACCATCGAATAACTCCACTGAGTGGCCATGCTTTTTCAGGATTCCAGAATGAGAAGCTATCCATATTGCAGTTATTCCTCGTCCCCATTTATTAGGATTAACTAATAGTATTTTTGACATTCTGTATATTCTTCATTCTGGATAACTTTAAAATTGATTTTATTATTTTAATGACTAAATTAATATATTTACCTAAAATTCAACTCAAAATATCCAGTGCACAACATTTCTAATATCATTAAATCAAGTTGTCCCGCTTGTGAATCCAATGAAACAAGAGAATTTTCTTACTTTAGGAAACCATCAAGCATTGTTTTACATTATTGTAATTTTTGCCACTTGATCTATAAAAGCAGAGATTCTGAAGAAACAGTGATCAATGTTACTAAAGGGGATTACTATTCACGCAAGAAGATAGGCTCAAAAGTTAATGATAGATATATCAAACACTTTACCAGGAGAGCTAAAGATCACTATACCTACATAAAGAAATACCTACCTGTTGATATCAGCAAACGCGCATTAGATATTGGCTGCGGAGCTGGTTTTTTCATATCTCATCTAAAACAAAATGGATGGCAGGTTAATGGCATAGAACCAGATCCTCATATGTATGATTACGCAAAGAATGTATTGAAATTAAATGTAGAAAAAACAACTTTTGACGAATGGGGTAATAATCAAAAATATGGACTGATTTACCTTTCCCATGTCTTAGATGATTTGGCCAATATAAATCACGTTATAGAAAAGATTTCAAACTATCTAGAACCAGGTGGAATTTTATTTGTAGAGGTGCCTAATTTTTCATGGCCATTCAGATTAAATTTTGAAAAAAAAGAAGACTTATACATGAATCAATATTTTTTTTCTTCGTCCTCATTATCATCTTTACTAAAAAATAATAACTTTACGAACTTAAATACAAAAACCTTCCACTTGGTTCATTTAAATACGTTTATACAGAAACTTGTTAGCCCAATTATGCTACTTATGAAATTAAAACCAAAAAAATATAGGCCTTATTTAAGAATAATTGCAAAAATAAATGCTTAAAAGTTCAATAAAAAAAATAAAATATTTTTCTAATATATTTTTTGAAAACTATGCGGGATTAGATGAAGCCGCAGAATTAGAGCTACATAATTTGGCGCTCAACTCATGCTTGAGATTTCAGGAAGTAATTCCAGAAAAATATAAGGATTATAGGTTAGAAAATATAATTTTAGCGAAAGCGTGCTCATATCATACAAACATTGATAAATCTCTAAGACAATATTTCTACATAAATAACGCAATAAAAAGAATACTTATAAGCAAATCTGTATCACGTTTGTTTGCAAGCATAATCGTTGATACCAAAGATAAAGGGCTTCATCAATCCATGAAGGATAAACAGTATGAAGAATTTACTATAGAAGCCGCTTCAATGACTGAGCCCAATGATTCTGTTACTGATATATTACTTTTTTCTAGCCAACTTTCTCATGTAAAAATATTCGACTCATATCTTGATAAATCAAAAATAACCAATTACCAACTTCTCCTTCCAAAGCGCCTGCAATCAATGCTAAGCAGAATGAACTTTCAAGATTCTAGGATTATTTATTTTGAAGATTTTATAGAAGAAAAAGATAAATCTGATTTAACATTTTACCAAGAAGAATTTCAGCAAATATTTAAAGAAAAAGAAAAAAATATTGTCTCCATATTTAATTTGTTAGGAAAAGATTTTTTTATATCTCAAAAACCAGGTATTGAAAATATTTTTAAATTTCTTATTCCTCAAAGCCTTTTGTATGCTAAAACTTTCAAAAAAATATTAAAAATAAAAAAGCCCAAAAAAGTTCTTGGTGTTAGGCCAAGAAGGATTTATGACAGGGCAATGTTTCAAGTTTCAAAATCATTAGACATAAAAACGTATTTGATATTTCACAGTACTATAGGAGCAAGCCATAGGGAGCTTTGGACTAGTGGAATATATAACGATATCGATCATATTTTCGGCTGGGGAAAGAAGCATAATGAATTAATTAAATCAGATAAATTATCTAAACAAGTCTATTTTGAAGAAATTGGAAGCCCTATGTTCAATATGCCTCCAAAAAACAAAGACTTTGTACATAAAGCCCCAAAAGTAATTTACGCTTCAACAAGAAATGATAAAAGTATAGTTTTTGCACTTACAAAAGCTAAAAAACTTATAAATGAAATATCAATAACATTGAAAGTTCACCCTGGAGAACCAACACCTGACTATATAAATGATGATTTTTTTACAATTGAATCAGGGGATTTTCCTATTGAAGATATTTTGGAGAATTATGATATTTTTATTACTTCATACTCTGGTTCACACATTGCTGCAATGTGTTTAGGTTTACCGGTTTTATTTGCACCTTTTTACTTTCAATTTCCCCAAGACTTACAATCATTATATGGCATAAACAAAGAAACATTACCTTGTGCCTATGCTAAAAATGAGAAAGAATTATTAAAAATACTAAATAAGGTAATAAATGATGAAAAATACAGAAATTGTCTAATTTCAGATCAAACAAATTATCTTACTGAGTTACTAGCAAATCATAAATCAGAAAAATCAGTACAATTAATTGACAAAAGATTACTATCTTGAATGCTCGCTTATTTTTTCATAACGATCTCCCTATGCTGAATATTTCACGATCAGAATTACCAGCAAGATCAGAAGGCAGATCGTCTATTATTGAACGAATTTCTTTTGATAAATTAATCATATTTTTCTTATTATTAGGATAGGCAATAGAAAAAATACCAATGTATTTTTTTACATAATGCTTTGTTCCAGGATACTTGTTTATATTAATTTTTGCTGAAAAAGAACTTCCTATTTCCCAGTGCTCTAAAGGGTAATTGCCAAATAGTGGCACGTTCAATTCATTTGCTCTTTTTAAAAGAGCTTGCTTAACTCCTGTTTTATCAGAACAAAGAAAAAATCCACCACAATATGGAAGTTGCTGCTCATATCCATCAACCGGATCTGCATAACCACGAAGCTCTTCCTTAAGAATCAAAAAGTTTTGCAATCTTAAGTCATGCAATTCCTCTCGTCTTGATACCTGAACAATAACCAAGGCAGCTGTAATTTCAGTAGGTCTTAAATTAAAGCCAACTTTAAATCGATTCAAATCTATTTTATTTGGCGCAACCAAAGCTGCCTCTCCATGATTTCGGGTTAACCTAGAGTAAAATGCAATACTTGGGTCATCTGTAATAATGCAACCTCCCTCTCCTGCACTAATATTTTTTGGACCATTAAATGAAAAAATACCGCAATCCCCAACCGCGCCATTAAATCTACCATCGCTATTTTTTGTTAATGTTGCTTGACTGGAATCTTCAATCAAAATGATCTTATGATCTGAGCATATACGCGAAATTTCTGTAAGATTTTTACTGTTGCCAGCCCATTGAACAAAAATAAAAGCCTGCAACTGAGAATCTGAAATTGTCTTCTTTAAAGCCGAAGGAGAAGCTGTACATGTCTGATCAATATCTACATACACTGGCCTATGTCCTGCTGCAATCACCGCTGATACAGTTGCTGAAAATGAAACGGTTGGGAGCCCGATTAAACTATTTTTTGGAAAATCTAATGACGCAATACTTGCCATCAATGCACTTGTCGCTGAATTCATTAAAATGCAATATTGCACTCCACATATCTCGGCAATTTCTTTTTCTGCTCGTCTTACTAGCTTTCCACCTAAAAATGAATTATCAGTATTTATAGCGTCAAAAGAATTACTATATAAGCTTTCTATTTGGTCAGAAGTTAATGTTCCAGAAAAACCTGATAAATTGCATTCCTCAAGCGAAGAAACAACTAGATCAATCTCACAATCAGTTATCCATGGGTAGGTATTTTTAATGTTCATTTGGCATCATAGTTCATTATGTTATCTATAATGTGAACAACTTTAATACTACGAGCATGATACTTTTCAAGGTTATCTCTAGCCAATAAAGTCTCATAACAGCCCTCGATCCATTTTTCGTTCACCCATTTATGCAATACTAAAGCATCGATATAGCTAGTTATTTGTGGACCAATTCTTTTATTACCTAAATTTTTTCTAGCTACAGTAACTTCTCCTGTACCCTCATCAAAACTAAGTTTTTCTGTCTCTGAATGAATTACTCCACTAAAGGTAAACTCATTTACCTCTGCAGAATCACAAATAAAAAAAATATTAGTTTTATCACAAATAAAGTGAATAGCAACACCTGGTTCAGCTACTTCATTACCAACTAATCTTTTTGAATCTAAACGCAATATACTTACAACCTCAGATTTTGGAAACATACGAAAAATAAGTTCTAACATATGCGAACCGGACTGAGCTATCGCTGTTGATGTTCTAAAATACGCGTCCGTAACTTTATTATTATTTATCCACTGACTAATTTTTTTATATCCTTCATCCCAGTTTCTTTGGTAATTAATAATAAATCTGGTTTTGCTTTTATTGAGACTTTGAAAAATATTTTGTGCCAGTTTTTTTTCATAAGATACTGGTTTTTCTAATAATACATTGTTAAAAGCAATGTCATTAATAATTTCCTGTATCACAGCCGCTTTACTTGTTGGCAAACAAAATATTCCCAAATCAAATTCTTTTTTTCCTGAAGACAAAATTCTTTTATAGTCAGAAAAAAGACGTATATTGTTTTTAGCGCAGTAGTCGATAGCTACAGTTGAAGGATTATTTTCAACTACAGCAGAAATTTTTATATTCAAAGAATTTAGCGCGCCTATATGACCAAATAACTGAGATCTTCCATCATTATCTATAGTAGATGCTACATTACCGAATCCAACTAATAAAACTGAATTCAATTATCTATTCTCAATTAAAAAATTAGCAATTTTAAGCTCTAATTCAGTATCAATATCAAATGATTCAAGAGAATCTGTAAGAAAATATGCTGCATTCTCTGTAACAAGATTACCTGTCTCAACAAATTCTGCGATGGTTGCAAGAAAAATATTACCATCTGGTTTGAATAAAACCTCTAAGTCCTGTCTTGCAACCAATTCAAGGGTAGTTCTTTGCGATCCATTTAGTTCAGTGACATAAGGAAATGCAATTCCATCAATATCTCTAAACATCCATTCCGGCCTATTACCTTCAATAGATTTTGCAGTCATCACTGAAGAGTACCTACCTTCAGATTTTGACAATAAATCAATAGCTTTATCTATTGTAGAAGAAGTTCTAAAGGGTGAAGTTGGTTGAAGCAACATTACAGCGTCAAAAGTCTTTCCTTTCATCTGGTATTCATTAACAGCATGTTCTACTACCAGTTCACTTTTAACGTCTGGGGCTAATTCCATTGGCCTTATAAATGGTACTGGCGCTCCATAGGATCTAGATACATCAGCAATTTCTTCATCCTCTGTACTGACACAAAACTCTGTCAAATGCTTACTTGCAAGAGCTGCATTAATAGTATGGGCAACCAGTGGAATCCCTCCGATTTCTCTGAGATTTTTACGTTTGACGCCAACTGAACCACCGCGCGCCGGGATCACTCCGAGTACTTTCATTGGTATCTAAATATTATTTAAGTTTCTCTAAAAATATACCTATATCAATCTTTTTATTGCTATAGATCCCTAAAATTCATATTTTTCTAAAAATTGAAGTGCATTCCAAAACCCTTCACCATCATTTTTATGCCCTTGCCATATTTCAGGTAAAAACATTGCATTTGGTGCATACTGACGAAGACAGCTTGCTAGTTCCTCAAAATTAATATCGCCACATCCAATCTGAATCCCTTCTCCATCTACAGATAATGCATCTGCAATATGCATATGCGCAATAAATGGCGAAACAATCTGTGTAAAGTCCTTAAAATCAAGATTATATAGATTACATGCCATCATAGAATGCGATGTATCAAAACAAATCCTATAACCATACTCCTCACAAAATAATTTAATTTCTTCAGGATGTACAAATAAATTATGGTAACGTTGCCCGCCAAAATGCCATGGGTAAGGGGGCATTGTTTGAATTATTATCTCAACTCCTGACTTATCTATCTGTTGCAATGATTTTGCAACAAGCTCATACATACTAGGAATTTCTACCTTTTCTAAAAATCCATGATTACTAAAACCACCAGCATTTACAACTATTAAGGGCGCCTCTGTCTTTGGAAAATATTTTTTTAAAGATCTAGTCAAATCACACACATCTTGTAGTTTTCCAATAGAACAAGCTCGATAATCTTCGCAATCTGAAGTTAAATTTAATATATGATCATTTTCAAATAATTCTGGACTATGAACAGCAAACTCATTTTCTTGTGGTCCAGAAAAATAATCAGAAAGATCCAGCTTCATATCCTGATAACTAAGGTGAAATTCCAGAAACGTAAAATTGGATTTATTAGAAAGCCTCTGATAGTCATGATATCTAACAGGAATACCAAAAGGACGATTAAAAGCGTATTCCCTCGGACGTGCTTCATCCTCAGTCAAATCAGACTCAAAAAAATAATCACCTGTCTTAAGATCTCTCTTTGCTTTCTTGCCAACTAGCTCTTCCAAATATAATGGCTGCAACCCCTGTCCCGGGCTTTTAACAGATAACATTTGTCTTGTTATTGTTTCACCTTGCCTAAGGGCTTGATTAATAACTACACTTTTTGCAAGAGTCTCTCTATTTAGCATTTCACCTTGTGTGATTTTTCTATCACTTGCACTTCCCATCGCTTCCTCTACAGAACGTATTTCTGTGACCATTCTTGAAAATTCTTCAGGAAGCAATGAAACCTTATGGTCATTGCCCTCCATCTCTTTATCTACAGTAAAGTGCTTTTCAATAATTTTAGCCCCTAATGCAACGGCAGCAATCGGAACAGAAATTCCTCGCTCATGGCCTGAATAACCTACCAATGAACCAGATAAATCTTTTAGACGATTCATATATGCAAGATTGACATCTTTAAAAGGCGCAGGATATGCCGAATTACAATGTAGAAGGACAAAATTAGCACCCCTTTTCTGCAAGAAATCAATAGATTTTTTTATCTCAAATTCTGTGGACATTCCGGTTGAACAAATTAATGGCTTATGAGTATTAACAAGAACCCCCAATAGTTCATGATTTGTAAAATCTGCCGAAGCTACCTTGTATACCTCCATTCCATAGCTCTCAAGAAACTTTAGACTCTGTAAATCCCATGGAGTACACAAAGGGGTTATCTTCTTTGATTTGCAATAATCAAATACCTCAACTAGCTCATCATTAGTTAATTGAAATTTTTTAAGTAAATCTAAAGTATATTGAGCACCTAAATCAGCGCAAGCATCATCTTTATCACCATGCTTAAATAAGGATTGCAAATCTCGCATTTGAAACTTAACGCAGTCGGCACCTGACTCTAAAGCAAGATCTATAAGCTGCTTCGCAAGTTTTATATCTCCATTATGATTATTACCAATTTCAGCGATGATATAAGCTGGGGAATTTTCTGAAATAGTATCTTTACCAATTGAGAAACCTTGTTGATTCTCAAAGGCAACTGCCATCAGACGCCTTGATTTATCAATAAGAGGAACAATCTCAATGCCGTCTTTAAACATACTTTCTATTTCTGAATCTTCTGCTGTGACAAGTTCATATCTAACATTTTTGTTCATCACGACAGATATATTTTTTTGAACATCAAAATCGACAGTATTTGTTACCCAGCGACGAAAATCACCATCAGATAGGCTACCTATAAGCTCGCCATTTTCACTGACCACAAAAACAATACGGTTTTGATTAGCATTAATTTTTTCTAAAGCCTTGATTATTGATTCAGATTCAAAAACCAGATATTTGGCAATGTTCTTACTTCTTAACATTTAGAATTCTTCACCTTTACAAATTAATACTTAATACGAATCACTACTATAATTTAACTCATAATGCTTCTAGATTTAGGTTTTAGAAGAAAATAACGTCATTCGCTATTAGCAAGCTATTAACCACCAATCAACACAGCCATTTTCTTTTCTAAAATCTGGATAGATTCAATACACTCTTTAAAGCTGTATTCCTGGATGACCTATGCTTCCTTCCCTAGGCCGAATGCATAGCGCCTAGTAAGCACTGTCATTACACCCACAAACCCGCCAATAAGCGTCCCCAATACACATATTAGAGCTCGACTGGGTCCGGCTTTTCTCTCCGGTATAACAGCAGGGTCAATAGTTTTGAAAAGATATTCAGGTCGGGAATTTGCCAGCATTATTGTTTTAGTTTGTTCTTCAATCAACGAATAAAATACCTGCTCTAAAGCAACTATCTGGGTACCTTCTAGCTGCTCGGATAAATAATCAATTGACTGCTGCGCTTCAGACGTTGCCTCCAACATCATCTCCCTGTTTAAATCGCTAACTAGCGCAGTCACCCATTCAGATGCGAGTATAGGGGATAAATGAGTTACGGATACTGTGACAAAACCAGTCAATGGATCTTCATTTACAGCTAAAATTCCCATCATCTCTTCATATGCTTCTTGAAATGAGGGCTCTGGTTTTAATGGAGGATCTACTTCACGCTGCCAGGTTTTTGTTACAACATCATAAATCTCTGGATCAAAAATCAATTCACCCATACCAGAGTCATAGTCTCTTGCAGCGATTAGCTCAGGAAGAATACTATGGCGAAATGCAAATTCACCTAAAAATTGCCGCGATTGAAGCTTTGCTAAACCAACTGCCTTTTGTCCAGCCTCATTAACGGGAAGAGTAATCCCTGCCAAACTAGCTAAACCACCATATTGTGCTGCCAATCCTGCTAACCCTCCAGTACTACTGGAATCATCAGTTGCTAGTAATGCTTCAGATCGATATATATTGGGTTGTCTAAGAGCAATAAAAACAGATATAACTGCAGCAATCACGGTTACGCCAATAATCAAAAACTTACCTCGCCAAAGCACCCTTATCAACTGAAGAAGATCTACTTCACCTTCATTTTTTGAAATACCGTCAGATATTGACTTTGCGTTTTCAGCTGTTTCATTAGACTGTTGAGACATCATGAGTACCGTACGTTATAGCTTACCTTCGTTACTATTGGATAAAGATTACTAAATCTAAAAATATCAATTTACTTTACTATCCTTAGAAGAAATAGATATAGATTGATCAAAAGCTTTATTAGAAAAAAACTTGAGCAAGAATATACTTGTTAACCCAAGGAGCCTTTCTCCTTTATTAAGAACTATATCCTGAAAATAAATTCCCCCACAACTAAGCCACAATAAAAACATAATAGAGTCAGGCAGAGATAATGTTTGACCAATAAACCCTACAGATGCAGTAAAGAAACTCAACGTAAGGATAATCAATAGACTTCCCTTAGCCGATATCCCTCGTTGCATCAAAATATGATGAAAATGTTTTCGATCAGCTTTAAACGGTGATCGGCCGATAAAAATCCGCCGTAGAACGCTCGTTACTACATCATATATAGGCACAGCAACTAACCAAAGAGCTGTAACTGGTGCCATCGGTGCTGACTCACCTTGACTAATTGAAATCCCTACCCAAGCTACCGAGAAGCCCAAAAAGGTACTTCCAGCATCACCCATAAAACAAGTTACCTGTCGATTAGATTTAATAGGAATATTACAAACAAGAAACCCAGTAACTACCGCCATTAACAATAAAATTAAACTAAAAATATCGTTACCTATACTAATAAGAGCCATAAAACCTAGTGCAATAAAAGCAATTCCACCAGCTAACCCATCAATGCCATCAATGACATTAAATGCATTAATTACTGTTAGAGCTACTAAAATTGTAAATGGAACTGAAACGGCTCCTAGGTACAAGTCAAAAAATAAGGGAGCGCCTAGATTGATTAGCTGAAGATTTGCAGCGTAGACCATAACTAATACAGCACAAGTCTGTGCAATTAAGCGAACACTTGGAGGTAACTCGAAACGATCGTCTATTGCGCCTGTAACAATCAATAACGATGATCCCATTAAAAGCGAAACAATCGAGGGTGCAATAACCAGAAGCATCCCACCAAAGAGAAGCCCAAAATACATGGCAACACCACCAATTACTGGTGTTTGTTTTTTGTGCCTTTTCCTTCCCCCGGGTACATCAACTAGCCCTATTGCTAAAGCAACTGGCCTAAGAACCAATATAAACAACACCGTCACTATGAATGTGAATACAAGGGAAACAGCCAATTCCATTAGATAACTATCCTTTTAATTCTGATAATCATCATGAATTCCACCACATAACTACCTGTCAAAATTGACTATTATAGCATTTATAGAAATCAATCCTGAGTTAGCTATTTAGCAAATAACAGGGCATTTACTACCCGATCCTGCTCGTCTTCTTGCAAATAAGGATGCATAGGCAAACTTAGTACACGGGAAGATGCCTTTTCACTTACAGGATACTGGTCTTTAGTAGTTCGAAAAGATGCAAATATTGGCTGTTGATGCAAAGAAGTAGAATAATGTACAGCCGTAGGAATTCCTCTTTTATTCATTTGTTCCTGCAAAGTCTCTCGTTGTGACACTTCAATAGTATATTGAGCATAAACAGAAACATTCCCTTTCTCTAAATAAGGAACTGATAGAACATGCGACAATTCTGAATTTTCCTCTAAGCCTTTTTCAATAAGATTTGTATAACGATCTGCAACTATTTGTCTTGCTTCAATCTCAGCTTCAAAATGATCAAATTTTGCTAATAATATTGCTGCCTGAATTGTGTCTAGCCGCCCATTAATACCAAGACGACTATGATGATAACGTCGACTCTCACCATGGACCCTGGTACTTCTAATCCGATTAGCAAGCTCTTCATCATTGGTGAATAATGCACCACCATCACCAAAACAACCTAATGGCTTGGAAGGATAGAAAGATGTCGCTCCAATGTGGCTAAGACCACATGATTTACGTTTTTTATATGATGCTCCAAAGCTCTGAGCACCATCCTCTATAACAATCAATTTATGCTGCTTTGCAATCTCGTTTATTCTGTCAAAATCAGCACATTGACCGTATAAAGATACAGGGACTATCACTTTGGTTTGCTCTGTAATCGCCCTATTTAAGAGCAGAGGGTCCAAGTTGTAAGTTTTGGGATGTATGTCCACAAAAACAGGTTTAGCTCCTAAAAGCAATATGACTTCAAGCGTAGAAACGAAACTAAATGGGGAAGTAATAACTTCATCCCCCGGCCCAACATCACAAGCCATGAGCGCAATTAAAAGAGCATCCGTTCCACTTGATACACCGATGCAATTTTTTACCCCAACATAATCCGCCAGCCGATTCTCTAATTCATTTAACTCTGGACCAAGTATGTAATGACCGTGGTCAAGCACAGACTTAATTCGCGAATTAATTGAATCCTGTATAAGGCGGTATGGGGTTTTTAGGTCAATGAAATCCATGTCCCTTATGGGCATATGATTACAATAAAAACTTAAAATGAATTTAAAGCTGCTGCTGCAATAGCAATATTATAAACAACTTGTGTTGCAGCAGCCCAAACCGGAATTAAAGGTGTTGATGTATCTACAGGAACAACTATCGTGTCTCCAGGCAGAATCTCTGATTGTCTCTCATTCATAAACCAACGAGAACCAGTACTAATATCAACTCTCCCACTAGCATGAACCGTATAAATCCTAGCTATGTCTGAGTTATCAGTTGTACCACCGCTCATTGCTATATAACCATCTCGGTCTAAACCAGCTGAAAACACATGTGAGGTTGGATATTGAACCTCACCTAGTACTGTCACCTCCTGAGAAACCGGCGGTATAAATATTCGATCATTACTCCTAAGAACAATATTCTGGGTTGTATCGCCCTCTATGATTGCAGGAATATCAATAACCAATCGACCAACAGGCTGAGTATTACGCAATCGATTGACAAGTGCCTGCCCAGCGACTACAGCCTGAGCATTTGCTGGATCACCAGCCAAACCTTGCAAATCACCCTCAATTCTGTTTGCCAAATTTTGCAATTCATTTGCTTCTCGCTCTAAAAGCTCTTCACGAACGAATAATGACCCTTCTGGGAAAGCATAACCTGTTAGTCCTCCAGCACGATCAATCACATCCGCTAGTGTTTCACCTTCTGTTAAAGGATAAATACCTGGAAATGTAACCTCACCAACAATCTCTACTGTCTCTTGTGTGCTCCAATTGGGTATAACCTTTATATTCAGGTAGTCATAGGAAGACAATGTAAAGTTAGTAGCTCCTGAACCTGATAATGTTTCCGCTAAATTTACTACTAACACTTCAGTTTGCCGATTTGAGCCATTAAAAGTGTTATAACGTACTAGCTCTGCATCTAGATCGTATGCTGCCTCAGTAAGGCCGCCCCCAGCTCTTATTAGATCTAAAACAGTCATATCTCGTTCTAGAGGGTAATCACCAGGTGAATTTACTTGGCCTCCTATTCTTACTAACGCAGTTTCTCCCTGCTGACCCCTCTGCACTTTTAATTCATCAAGCAGGGCCGGAATCACCCGTTCACGACCGCTAAGCTGATCAAAGACATGAACCGTATCACCTGAGTGCAAAATAATGTTTGACTCATCTCCCGGATCATCCCAAGCAGCTTGGAGATCTGCTGAAAGAACCTCTGTTAAAACATTGGGCTCTATTTCACGCCTAATTAGTATGTAACCCAGATCCGAACCAGGCATAACAAGTTCTCTCGAACTAATTAATTCAGTTAGTGTAAGCCCTTCTTTCCAGGGATAAAGCCCAGGCTGATATACATTACCGACTAAGCGAACTGCTCTATCTAACTGATCAACCCTTGGAGGAACAAATAAGACATCTCCATCCATTAACGACTCTAAATCTTGGGTCGAAGAAGAAAGGTCAAAATTGTATGCTGTAGTTCCACTAGGCATAAACCGTTCTAACCTAACTCCACTAATATCAGCGTTAGACCGTAATCCCCCCGACAGTGAAATCACTTCTTCAATGCTATCCTCGCCATTTAACTCATAAATTGCTGGACGTCGAATTTCGCCATGAATAGATACGCTTTCTCCAATTGGGGGAGCAAAAATAACGTCGCCTGGTTGTAAACGCTCATCATTACTAGTGTCCCCCCTTAGTAGCAAATCATAAAGATCTAAGGTCGATACAATCTGACCTCCTCTTCTTAATTCAATCTGACGCAACGAACCAACATCACTAACCCCACCACTAACAAATAATGCATTGGTCATTGTCGACAACCCACTGACTGTATATGAACCTGGTTGTTGTACATCACCAAGAACAAATACCCTAATTGAGCGCAATTCGCCAAGGGTCACATTAGACCTGACCCCAATCATCTGTTCTGCAACACGTTGTGTAATGGCAGTCTGCAAATCTTCAAAGCTAAGACCGGCAACAGCAATCGGTCCGATTTCAGGAAAATTAATAACCCCCTCTCGAGATACTACTAACTGATATTGGGCATTAGTATTACCAAAGAGCAAAACGTTAACGGTATCTCCTGGGCCTATTACATACTCTGAGGGAACCGGCACATCGGTTGCAGGAGCAAAGGTGGTGGGTACACCTCTAAAAAGCTCATAGCCAAAAGGCTCAAGCAAATCCAACCCAAAAGGTTCTAGCGGCAAAAATGTAACAATTGGCGAAAGCCATACCAGCGATGGCTCAACTCGAACACGAATCATGGCCTCTTCTACGTTGAGCCCTGCGAGTCGGATCGGTGGCACCCCTGGAAGATTAAGAAATCCTTGAGCATCTAACTGATAAGGATTGCCAGAAACCAGACGATCGTACATTAACTCACGTTGTAAAATTGTTTCTGGGTCTAAAATAATTGGTTCTGCTTCACCTCCCCCTATAGACAACTCAGGCCCAACTGCTAAGACATTATTAGCTCCAGCTGTTGAAGCATAGGCTTGCTGAGGTTGAGTAAGTTGGTTTGTGTTTGGAGAAGGTGGAGGCGGTACCCAGTCGCTCGGTCTTAATACAAACTCAACTACTATCGTATCGCCTGGCTCAAGTACTGGCACAGTGTTGAAATCCTCACCCAGTTCGCCCATGCCATCCTCAGGAAGTGGGTTAACTACATCCGGAAAATTCAGTGGTTCTGCCCCTGCCTGACCTGGCTGTAGCTGAGTTCCTAAACCAAGTTGTTGCATCAAAGCATCTCTTTGAGCTGGCGGCAAAGAATTGAGTTGCTGAAGCTGATCAGCTGTCTGCGAGAAACTCTCAACACACAACAAAAAAGAAAGCACTGAGAACAATGCTATCGGGAAAAAAGAGGTAACTTTAAAAAATGAGTTTCTTCTCAAGATAACTCTCACGGAAGCTAATGAAACTTTATAATATCGGTCACAACAAATACGGGCAAGGATCAATTCATTTGAAAACCAGCCCACCACTCTAAACTTGAGTTTTCTTCGGCACTTACTACATTCTCCCTAAGGCGACTATATACAAGACCTATTGTCGCCGTTCCCAAGCTAAAACGTCTATTATATGAAACTGAAAGTTCTGAAATTTCTTGTCCCAGAGAGGATAGAGGGTTTTTTTCACGCTCACGATTTATATCCATAAACCTTGCCAGCAAATTGATACTATTGCCATGATCATCAATCAGCACAGAACCAATTGAGGAAGATAAACTATCCGTATCTATTCCATGACCAATAGATAGCCCGTTATACCTATACCCTGTGGCGTACATTCTTGGGTGGTTATAAGCGCACCCAGGTTTTTTCTTCCCACGTCCAAAGCCGCCTTCACGACAAATAGTATCTGCCCATTCAACATGCGATCTATGCCGCCAATTAAGTCCTGGAACCACTCCCCAAAACTCAACCCCGAATTGCCGAATCCAACTTCCTATTTGAGGTCCGCCTTGTCTGGTATCTTCACCAATCCACTGAAGATAAGAGGCATAAGGCAAATCACCTATCGGAGATGTCCATCGAAAATCCAAACCCGCCAACTGATTGCCAGGCTCCTGACTCTCATCAATATTCACACCAGGATTATCATGGCCGAGCAAAAGGTCCATAAAAGTATTAGCACTACAGGATCTACCAGTTCCACACCATTGGGCAGTTCGAGACAACCCAATTTCAAGATCATCAGTTGGCCTCGCTGTCATTCTCAATCCAAATAATACTGCGTCTTCAATAACACGTTTATCATCTAGTTGCTGAAAGAATGAAGTTAACGACCATGGACCAATCCATTTCAACCACTTAGTAGTAAACGGTGTCGATATGTTTCTTTGGATTGAAATCTGAGGAGCTGGACGCGCATTGGTTGATAAAATCAGACTCCCATCCCATCCTGGGCCCCACCAGCGCTCCGGATAACCTAGTGACAGCATCCAGTTCCCCGCGGCCACTCCAATATAAGAACCATCCAGATGGACAGAATCATCATCTAGTGAATTCGACACCCTGCGACCCACTGCCTTGATGGCAAACCGCTTACCCAACCAGGAAATACTTCCACCTACCTCTGCTTCAGCACGTGGAGTATCTTCAAATGTTCTTATTGCACTCGGCTTACCTGAAAGCCTTATTACATTACTAACCTTTGGGTCATTCACCCTAGACTCGACGTTAATTCTATCTTGAATTCTTTTTAATGCTTGGGCAACCAAAAAGTCACCTTCAATGAGACTCGCATCATCAATTTCAGATGCAATATTTGCTAAAGATAGCGGCCAAGTATTAATTGGGACCCTAAGTATGCCAACATCAGAAAGTAATTGAAGATCACTTCTCATCAAAATATCGCCTGGCGCAAGCCAAGGCTCCCCATAAATAGTCTTACAAACCAGCGATAACAAAATAGTCGCTAATGTTCCCTTCAAAAAAACATTTTTTATACGAGAAAATGACAAACTTTAGCCTTTATTTTTTCATTGTTATGACTCATATCTTATTACTTCATGCAAAAAATCTTATGCTTTCCACTGACGCAACTTTGCAATGACTTGTTGCAAAGCTGGCGAGCTATCATCCAGTTGGTCTTGCGAGAGAATTCTCTGCATATCAGTTGCCAAGAACTTGCCAAGCTCTACGCCCCACTGATCAAAGCTATTGACGTCCCAAATTATTCCCTGCACATAAACTTTATGCTCGTACAATGCGATCAGTTTTCCTAATGTTTTAGGATCAAGCTTCTCAAAAATAAGCAGTGAACTTGGACGATTACCAGAACAATGCTGATGTGCAGCAGCACTATGATTTTTGGAATCTCCCTCAGCTAGAGCCCAAATCTGAGCCAAGCAATTTGCCTTTACTATATCGTGATGTTTGCTTGTGGTAACGTCGGAGAATACCGGAAGGAAAAAATCTATCGAAGTTCTTTCGGTACCCTGGTGCAATAACTGATAAAACGAGTGCTGGGCATTAGTGCCTAGTTCTCCCCATATGATCGGACAAGTGTCACATTGCACCAGATCGCCGTTACGTCTGATGGATTTACCATTACTCTCCATTTCAAGTTGCTGGAGATAGGCAGGTAAAAACTTAAGTCTGTCATGGTAAGGCAAAATTGCATGATTACTAATATTCAAGAAGTTGCGATTCCATACTCCAATTAAAGCGAGTAAGACTGGTAAATTCTCATCCATTGGAGTCATTAAAAAATGCTCATCCATTTCACGACCACCTGAAAGAAAATCCTCAAATCGCTCCCAACCAATTGTGAGGGCTAAGGTAAAACCTATGCTAGACCAGATCGAATATCTGCCTCCTACCCAATCCCATAAAAATAAACGCTTTTCTGCGACTATCCCAAACCTATCCATTGCAGAGGAATTTGAGGAAACTCCAACAAATTGAGCCTCAATAGCAGAATTGCCGCCTACAGAATACAGCCAATCACGAGCAACCTGAGCATTTATAAGAGTCTCTGGTGTCTCAAAACTTTTCGAACACACCACGAACAATGTTTTATCAGCATCTATGTGATCTAATACATTGGAAAGCTCAGCACCACCAACGCTAGAAACAAAATGTACTTTTACATCAGTAGTTTTATATTCAAACAATGCTTCAGTTGTCATTAGAGGTCCAATATAGGACCCACCAATGCCAATATTAACAACATCAGTAATCGTTTGACCTGTGTACCCCTTCAACTGACCTGAATGTAACTTATCAATAATTAATCGCATCTTCTCATGCTCTCTTTTAACAGAAGGCATGATATTTTTTTTATTAATAAGCAATTCAGTGTGTACGGGCCTACGAAGGGCAGTGTGCATTGCAGGGCGGTCTTCAGTGTTATTAACGTGTTTCCCAGATAAAAGATCTTTAATCCCTGTCTCAACATTAGTCTGTTCAGCTAGAGAGAGTAGGTATGTAAGGCACTCGGCATCAAAATGCTGCTTACTGAAGTCAAAATAAAACCCTTCTGCTTCTCGGGAAAAAGTTTTTTCACGACCAGGGTCCCCCACAAAGAGAGATGCAATATTCGTAGAGCTTAATAACGACGCTTTTTTTTCGAGTTTTCCCCAGGCTAGAGTCTTAGGGCCATAGGTTTTATTGGTCATTGGCTCACCAGAAGATTTATAGGTGGCAAAAACAAGCCCATATACTTTTTCACTAAACTGTCTATAAAGTGATCCTATAGTACTAGATTACCAATCCAGTGACCGATTAATGGCGTGATAATTTTGAAGTGAATGAATATCTAGCAAAATAGCGACAGGTGGTAAGGTTATCGAGACCAATAACCTTACCACCACTAATCATTTAGAAATCTATCGATAAAATCGATAAGTCATTTATGCTAATTTACAGGCTGAGCATAAAAATCAAAGAATGCCCAGAAAACAAACGTTGAAACTATCAATGTTATCAACATAACTGGGAAACCTTTTCTGAACCAGAGCCCAGGAGTAATCGCTAGACTTTTATCACCCGTTTCGCGAGCTAAGCGCTCTGAAATTGTCACAATAAAAACATTGGCAGTTGAGCCAATATGGGTGCCATTACCACCCAGACCAACGCCCATAGCTAACCCCCACCAAAGTGGCGCTACAGGAATACCCTGAGCATCCATACCCAAAATAATTGGGATCATGGCTGCAGTAAAAGGAATATTATCAATTGCTGCTGATAAGAATGCTCCTACCCACATTAGAATGATAGTTGCTAACAACAGGTCAGATTCTACAAATGGTGTTATGAACATACCTATCCATTCCAAAAACTGACTATGTTCTACCCCTCCTATAATCATAAATAACCCAAGGAAGAAAATTAACAGAGTAAACTCGACATGCTCTAAAGCATTTTCCATTTCTACACTACGGGAAACCATAACCAAGCCTGTCATACCAAGAATGGCAACAAACCATGGCTCCCAATGCAGTGCATTATGCGCCATAAACAAACCAACCATGATCAGAAGTATTACAATAGATGCCTTCCAAACCCTTGGGTCTACAACCCTAACCTCATCCATATTGGCATCAGCAGCTTTAACAGCAAGTTCCTCCTTGAATAATATTTTCAAAAGAAAAAGAACTACCAACCATGACACTAGTGTTATAGGAAACATGTGCAGAGCAAAATTATTGAATGTTATTTCAGCAGCAGAACCAATCATTATATTTGGCGGATCACCCACTAACGTAGCAATGCCCCCAGTATCAGCAAGCAGTGCTGCGCCTAAAAGATAAGGTACTGGAGAAATTTTTTGGGCTTTAGCGATAAGTATGATCAATGGCCCAAAAATAACAACGGTGGTTACATTATCTAAAAGAAGGGACAAAACCGTTATTGAGCTTCCCAATAAAACCAGCATAAAATATTGCCTACCCTTACTTAGAGCTGCGATCTTGTATGCCATCCAATCAAACCCACCAGTGGGAATCATGACTGAAACAATAGTCATCATCCCAGCCAACAAGAAGATCACATTCCAATCTATCGCTTCAATAGCTGCTTCGGGGTCATAAAACCCAAAAATCTGTCCAAAAACAATCATGGATACAGCACCACAAATTGCTACTTTTGATCGTTCAATGCCATGAAGTTGTTCGGTAAAAATTAAAGTAAATGTAACAGCTAATATGATGGCAGAAACCAACATATCAGTGTTAAAGACAAGAGTTTCCATTGATACTCCTTAAAGTAAGCCCAATTTTTAATTAATTCTGCGGGATATGAAAATAGGTCACATTGATATATTAATGATATAAAATGATAGCTGCAAAATTTTTCGTATTATTTTAGGTATTTTCAGAAAAATTCCAAGCTATCGGCTCATCACTTTCATCTGATATTTTGTTAAGCATGGCCCTATGGTCAGCCATTTCTTCTGTTGAAACCCTTGGTACAACTAACGTTAAGCCCTGTCTATCAACAGGCGTAATCTTAAGAGAGTGAACATTTTCAGGAGAAGCCGCTTCTCCCTCTAAAGATAGGTCCGCCTGTCCTCCTGTCATTGCAAGATAAACTTCTGAAAGGATCTTTGCATCAAGCAATGCACCATGCAATTCCCTTTTAGAGTTATCCACATCGTATCGTTTAGCCAATGCATCAAGACTATTTCTTTGGCCGGGGTGTAGTCTTCGGGCTAAAACCAATGTATCAAGAACCTCGCAACACTGGGTAATATCACTATTAGCTAGATCCAATCTCTCAAGCTCATGATTGATAAAACCAATATCAAATTCTGCGTTATGAATCACCAGCTCAGCCCCTGAAACGAATTTCATAAAATCCTCTGCTATTTGATCAAACTCTGGTTGAGTAGATAAAAAATCATCATCAATTCCATGAACCTCTAAGGCTGCAAGATCAACTGCCCGCCTAGGATTTATGTAACGGTGAAAATACTGAGAGGTGGGGCGGCGATTAATTAACTCCACACAACCTATCTCTATTATTCTATGCCCTTCCTCGGGCTCAAGACCTGTTGTCTCAGTATCAAGCACAATCTGTCTCATTACACTTTTCCATTTAATTTCAAAAACCACATAATTTCAAAACTTTACTAATCCAAACTATGACAAAACACATCTAAAACCACAAAGAGTTAAAACCTATTATTTGCGTCATCTAACATTTGATCTAAACCAATGTTAGCCAAGGTATCTGCTCGTTCATTACCAGCATGACCTGCATGCCCTTTTACCCAATACCAATCAACTTTATGCTGCTCCACAATATCCACTAGCTCCAACCACAAATCTTTGTTTTTGACAGGCTTTTTTGCTGCCGTTTTCCAGCCACGAGATTTCCACTGAGCAAGCCATTTTGTAATTCCATCTTTCACATAAACAGAGTCTGTATAAATTTCAATATGACAAGGTTCATTCAGTTTTCGCAATGCCTGAATAGCTGCAGTAAGCTCCATTCTATTGTTTGTCGTTCGTAACTCGCCACCACTAAATTCTTTCTCTTGATCTTCGTACCTAAGCAAGACACCCCAACCTCCAGGTCCAGGATTTCCTCGGCAAGCTCCATCTGTGTATGCCTCTACTAATTTCATTTGGCAGCATCCAATTTATAACGTGTGTCGGATAATACGCGATTAGTTGGCTCCGCCAATCCCCCTACCACCCTTAAATGTTTAGTAGTTAATTTTTGCCGTATGGAAGTCATGGGAAAAACCTGTTTTTGAGCATGAATGACAAACCCTCCATTTAAAAAAGGAACCCATTGCATAAGTAGTGCTTTCTTAGACAAGAAATTCACACGACTGTATTTTTCGATGGGAAAAGTACAACCGTAGTATTCTTTTTTATGGGTCTCGAAACTCAGCAACTTCAACCAATCTCGCAAACGGCTCTCTGAAATTAACCTTTGATTTCTTATTGGATAACCTTCTGCAGAAAAGAAATGCCTCAACCCCCAAAAACTAATGCGCTTAAAACCTAGAATTATTATGTGGCCGTCTGGCCTAACGATTCGGTCAACTTCTCTAAGTAATGCATGAGGTGAAGGCACTAGCTCAAGGGTATGAGGTAAAAACACAACATCAACAGATCCCGACTGAATGGGAATAGTTTTTGTATTGCATATCAGAGTAGTAGCTGAATCAAAACGCCAGTCCAAAACCGCAGCATGCTGTGTTCGCGCATTCTGCAAAAACCCACTAGATCTGCCCCAAGAACCGATTTGTATGAATATTTCACCAAATATGTTTTCTAACATCTGTTTAACTAGTTGTTGTTCTTCAGAAAGAAAGTATCTTCCTAAAGAACTGATTAACCAGCGTTCTTGTGTAAAAAAACTTGATTCCACATAGATCACTTTGAAACACGCTTATAAGAGTGTCAATCATCAATTTCACATCCGCATAAAATTTTTTCTTGAAAAATAAGCATTCGACATCAATATTTTTCTGAAACCGCACTTGCGCATAGCTGCACAATCCGTAGCATAGGGAATGCCGCACTCTTAATTAGACGGAAAATATGAAAAATAACAACCGTCGCTATCTTATCCTCGGCGACTTCATTAACTATTTCAGGCAAAAGTATTACTACTGGGCTTTGATTCCCGCATTAATAGCAAATCTAGTTGCATGCCAAAATATGCCCCATACCAAACCTATGTCTGTAACTGCGAAAGAAACAAGCTCTCAGAAAATGGTAAAACCCGAATCTACAGCCAAACCTGAACAAAACCGTTTTACCTCAATCACCAGAAAAGTATTTCTAGAAAGTAGCGCATACGAACCAACTGATATAAACGAAAATAATCTCGTCAACGAACTGCGGTCTAGGTTTAGTTTCAAAGAAGAAAAAAATCCCTCAATTGATGCTGAAATAAACTGGTTTTTACGTAATCCAGAGTATTTAGAAAGAGTATTCTCACGTTCTGAAAAGTATCTCTATTACATAGTAGAAATGCTAGAAGAAAGAGAAATGCCTTTAGATATAGCAATTTTGCCTGTAATCGAAAGTGCTTTTGACCCCTTTGCCTACTCACATGGTCAAGCTGCAGGTCTCTGGCAAATTATCCCTGGAACAGCAAGACATCTTGGCATAAAACAAAACTGGTGGTTTGATGGTCGACGAGATGTTATTGAATCTACACGTGCTGCATTTGACTACCTTCAATACTTAAATGACTTGTTTGACGGAGACTGGCTACTCTCCCTGGCAGGCTATAATGCTGGCGAAGGAAATGTTGCTAAAGCAATAAAAAGAGCAAAATCTAATAACCAACCAATTAACTTTTGGAATATTAGACCCTATTTACCAGCAGAAACAAGAGCTTATGTTCCTCGTTTCCTGGCACTCAAACAAGTAATTTCCCAATCTAATGATTACAACATTCAACTACCTGAAATAGTCAATGCCCCCTATTTTGAAGTAGTTAAAACTGTTGGACAAATAGATATGCATCTTGCAGCAGAACTCGCTGATATCCCAATAGATGAGCTGTATCAACTAAATTCTGGTGTAAACAGATGGGCCTCTGATCCAGATGGACCTCATCGTATTATCGTCCCTACATCATCTGCAAATAAATTCAAGGAAGCCCTTAATAGTCTAGATAATCAAAACCAAGTAAGCTGGTCTCTTCATGAGGTTCAAACAGGTGAAACACTAGGTCATCTCGCCATAACTTACCAAACAACATTATCGGTCATAAAAGATATTAATAACCTAAATAGTGACATGATACGAACAGGCCAAAATCTAATGATTCCTCATGCTACTAGAAATTTGGAAGACTATCCGCACACAGTTGATGCACGACGAGGCCGAATACTAAATCAATCACAAAGTGGTAAGCGAGAAGTCCATATAGTGAGTGAAGGTGATTCACTATGGAGCATTTCAAAAAAATTCGACACAACAGTAGCAGAACTTGCAAAATGGAATGCCATGGCATTACGAGACCCGTTACCAGTTGGTCGTGAAATCGTAATATGGATCAATGATATTGAATTTATACCAAATGATAATGAACGAATCCGGCGATTAACATACACGGTAAAAAGAGGGGACTCCCTATCACGCATATCAACACGTTTCAAAGTAAACGTTACACAGTTATTGGAATGGAATAACCTATCTTCTGAAAAATATCTTCAACCTGGACAAAAACTAGTTATGTTTATAGACGTAACTAATCAAACAACATAAACGTAAACGAGGAAACAAATGGGATTTCTAAGTGGAAAACGGGCAATCATAACTGGGCTTGCAAGCAACCGCTCCATTGCTTGGGGAATTGCACAAGCACTTAAGGCTCAAGGAGCAGAGCTTGCATTTACATATCAGAATGAAAAAATACAGGAACGCGTCAAAAAAATGTCAGCAGAAGTTGGAAGTCAAATCTCATTACCGCTAGATGTAACTAATGACGATCAAATTGATCGTTTTTTTTCAGACCTTTCTCAGCACTGGGAAAACTTTGATATTCTCGTTCACTCAGTTGCTTATGCTCCTGCAGATCAACTTGAAGGCCGTTATCTTGACTCAATCAACCGGGATGGCTTCAAGATCGCTCATGATGTCTCAAGTTTTAGCTTCTCTGCCCTTGCAAAAGCAGGCCGACATATGATGAATAATGGCGGGGCTCTTCTAACACTTAGTTATTTAGGTGCTGTACGTTCTTTACCAAGCTACAACGTAATGGGGCTTGCTAAGGCAAGCCTTGAAGCTAATGTCAGATTCATGGCATTTGACCTTGGGCCTGATGGAATCCGTGTCAATGCAATCTCCGCAGGCCCCATAAGAACTCTTGCAGCAGCAGGAATTAAAGGAATGCGCCAGATGCTTACGCACGTAAGTGAAGCAGCACCTCTTAGACGGAATGTAACGATCGAGGACGTTGGTAATGCTGCCAGCTTTCTTGTATCTGACTTAGCATCTGGCGTGACAGGTGAAGTCCTTTATGTTGATGCGGGTTATAACACTGTAGGGATGCATCTAAGCCCAAATCAATAGATATATTGTGCTGATACTAGAATAATGGCGGATCAAGCACAGTCTCTGGAATTCTTACTGTTGCCTGCTGTCTGACCTCACTTACATAACTAGTGAGTTCATGAGTAGCCACCTGCTGACCCAATTGATTATTTAACTGGGACCGCTCAGCAATAGTTAGGCTATCCTCATTACCCACCCTAAGCCCATAAACAGAATAAACCGCATGACCACCGTTAGTTAAACCTATTTGTTGATTTAAGACTTGACTCAAAACCGGTTGCCCCAAAAAAACTGCTCCTAATATCTCTGAAGGAACAGTTTGATCTGTCCGTTCAACCCATCTTGCATCATTCCATATACCACCATGCTCAGCGGCCAAGATAGAGAGCGCACTTTCTGCTCTTTCTTGGTCATCTATCTGTACATCAGACGCAACCTCTATCTCTTCACTGCCTGTTGTTTGGGGGGGTGTGAGATTGTTTGTTATTTGGCTTAAAAACTCTTCAGCAGCAATCTCTGCTAGTGAGATTGATGCCAATCGAATTAACTCCTCTTCAATGTTAGATCGCACTAACTCTAATTGTTGTTCTGCTGGAAGATTATGCTCAACCACACGTACTACTAGAACATGATCACCTTGAACTTCTACAAGTCCACTATTCTCTCGCTGCTCAAGTACTTCGTCACTAAAAGCTGCCTGTATAAGAGGAACGCTGTTATCAACTGGACTCACGGTACCAGTGCGGGTTAGGCCTGCAAAGGTCTGGAGAGGATATCCCATATCTGCAGCCACGCTTGCCAATTCATCAAAGGCATCAAAAGCACGATCAGCTAAATCATTAGCCTGATTATAAAAAAGCTCTTCTGCACGGCTGCTTTGATAATCTGCCACCAAGTCATCTCTCAACTCTTCAAAAGACTGTGCATCGCCTGCACGAATTTCATCGAGACGTATTAAATGGTAACCAAAATCCGACTTGACTGGACCTTGTACTTCTCCAACTTGCATAGCATAAAGAGCATCTTCAAAAGGACCTACCAGCAAACCCCTACTAACCCAACCTAAGTCTCCACCTTGGCTGCTTGTGCCAGCATCCTCTGAAAACTCCGCAGCTAGCGTCTCGAATTCTTCGCCGCTTTCAAGACGAGTCAAAATTTCCAAGGCTCTTGATTCTGCATCAGAATCTTCTTGTGGTGAATTGATAAGAATATGTCTAGCTCTTCGTTCTTCTTCTGTTTGGAAACGATATTGCTCCTGCTCATAAAAACTTCGAAGAACTTCTTCTGTAACTTCAACATCACCTTCTATATCAGACTGCTGAATTTCAATATATTCTATGTCAACACTTTCTTCTGAAAAAAACTGAGCTCTATTATTTTCGTAATAGTCAAGAATATCTGACTCATCCAATTCGACCTGATCACGAAAATTTTCAGGCTCAAAAATCGCATAAGCTACTTCTCTTTCCTGATAATAAAGTTCAACATACCTGGCCAGTTCTGTAGGAGTAAAAAAGGCTGATCTCGCGATACCGTTTTGAAGCTCAAATAGTGCTAGTTGTTCTCTTTGCAACTCAAGAAAAAACTCTTCAGAGATCCCTTCAGTAATGAGACGAGAACGTAGCAAATCCAAAGAAAACTCACCACCTACCTGAAACTCTGGGCGCAAACGTACTTCTTGAATTAATCGCTCATCTGAAATTCTATAACCCTCTGACTGTACTCGCTGAAGAATCACTTCATTTCGAATAAGCCCTTCAAGAGCTGCTAGCCTCATTTCTCTTTGAAGGTCAGGAGACATTTCTGTCCTATAGAGATCTTGGTATTGACTTTGTTGAGCTTGGTAGGCTCTTTCAAAATCAAAAAGTGATATATCTTCTCCGTTGACTTTAGCAGCAAATGTTGAACCCATAATTGTTGGATCCACTCCCCAAAAAATAAATGCTACAGCTATCAGCCCAAGGATTATCCCTGCAATCCATCTACCAACACCTTCACGAATCTTTTGAAGCATTACTTGTACGCTATATGTTAAATGAATGAAAAAAGGCAGATCTATTTCTCTTAAGAAAAATAAACCTGCCCTTCCTATAACTGGCGGAGTGGACGGGACTCGAACCCGCGACCCCCGGCGTGACAGGCCGGTATTCTAACCAGCTGAACTACCACTCCGGCTAATACTGGTGGGTGCTGAGGGGATCGAACCCCCGACCTACGCCTTGTAAGGGCGTCGCTCTCCCAGCTGAGCTAAGCACCCTCTAGGACAGAGTCCCCTTTACAACCGCTAATCAGTTTACGGCATCCTTGAGGGCCTTACCAGCCTTAAAGCTAGGGACATTACTAGCCTGAATCTGAATCACCTCACCAGTTCTTGGATTCCGTCCAGCTCGAGCTGCCCTGTGTTTAACACTAAATGTTCCAAAACCTACTACTGAAACCTGTCCTCCAGAAGCAAGACTTGATGAGATACTGCTAACTACTGCGTCTACTGCCCTGCCTGCATCAGCCTTAGAAAGATTAGCTGCGCCAGCTACTGCATCAATGAGTTCCGCTTTATTCATTCTGACACCTTTGCCTATAAAAAAATTAATCCCCAGAAAATTGCGTGTGCTTATTAACTGCTAATAGCCAGAAAGCCACGACCACCCCACACGCCTCAAGTAATCGCTCGACCTAGTGACAAGGAATTTATACAAGTGAGATTTTGCGGTGTCAAATAGAAATTGTTAACTAGTGGGGCAATACCACTTCTGTCTCTTTACGAGAGCTCTCTATTTCATCGCTTGCTGTAGTTTCATCGGGTTTAAGCGACGGAACATGTTTCAATGCAATTTCAAAAACCTCATCAATCCATTTAACAGGAAGAATGTCTAATTTGTCCTTGATGTTCTTTGGAATTTCCACCAGATCTTTCGCATTATCAGCGGGTATTAAAACTGTATCGATCCCGCCTCTATGGGCTGCTAAAAGCTTTTCCTTCAGCCCACCAATTGGCAAAATTTCACCTCTTAGCGTTATTTCTCCTGTCATAGCAACATTTGACCTAACAGGTATCTTTGTTAAAGCAGAGACCAAGGCTGCGCACATTCCTATCCCCGCAGATGGGCCATCTTTAGGAGTAGCACCTTCTGGAACATGTATATGAACATCGTTTTTTTGCTGAAAACCATCATCTATTCCCAGTACTTCAGAACGACTTCGGACGACTGTCAAAGCCGCTTGAATTGATTCTTGCATTACATCTCCAAGCTGTCCGGTATGAATAAGTTTCCCTTTTCCCGGGACAACTGCGGATTCAATGCTCAGTAACTCACCACCAATCTCAGTCCAAGCTAATCCAGTAACTTGACCTACACGTTCACTCTCACCAGCACGACCATAACGAAATCTTTTAACACCAAGATATTTTTCAAGATTGTTAGCACTAACCCTAACCATGCCTTTGAGTGGTTTAAGCAAAATTCTCTTAACCACCTTACGACAAATTTTTGCCAGTTCTCTTTCTAAATTCCTAACACCCGCCTCACGTGTATAGAAGCGAATTGCATCCAAAATAGCAGAATCAGTTATTTTTAATTCATCGGCTTTAACGCCATTATTCTTAATTTGTTTTGGTATCAAATAACGCTTTGAAATATTTAGCTTTTCATCTTCCGTATATCCAGGAAGTCGAATAACCTCCATACGATCAAGTAGTGGAGCAGGAATATTCAAGCTATTTGCAGTACACACAAACATAACTTCTGACAAATCAAAATCAACTTCAAGGTAGTGATCATTAAAGGTTGAGTTTTGTTCTGGATCTAGCACTTCAAGCAGAGCAGAAGAAGGGTCACCCCTAAAATCCATAGACATTTTATCTACTTCATCAAGCAGAAAGAGTGGATTACGAACTTTCACTTTGCCCATATTCTGAACAATCTTGCCCGGCATTGAGCCAATATAAGTTCGCCTATGCCCACGAATTTCCGCTTCGTCGCGAACTCCACCTAAGGACATACGAACAAATTTTCGATTCGTAGCACGAGCTATACTCTGTCCAACTGAAGTTTTACCAACACCTGGCGGACCAACTAAGCAAAGAATTGGGCCTTTCAATTCTTTAACCCGTTGTTGAACTGCCAGATACTCAAGAATACGCTCTTTAACTTTCTCAAGGCCATAATGATCCTCTTCCAGTATCTGCTCCGCTTTCTCTAAGCTCTTATGGACCTTCGATCTTTTTTTCCAAGGAGCTTTTAACAACCAATCTACATAGTTTCGAACAACAGTTGCCTCAGCTGACATAGGAGACATAAGTTTGAGTTTATTTAATTCTGAGGTGGCCTTCTCTTTGGCCTCTTTGCTCATTCCAGCAGCTTCTATATTTTGCTCTAGCTCTCCTAATTCATTGGGCACATCCTCCATCTCTCCCAATTCTTTCTGAATAGCCTTCATCTGTTCATTGAGATAGTACTCTCGCTGACTCTTCTCCATTTGGTTTTTCACACGGCCACGAATTCGCTTTTCAATCTGCAAAACATCTATTTCACCATCAACCAAGCCAAGAAGATGTTCCAACCGTTCTCGAGCACTATTCATCTCTAAAACATTTTGTTTCTCAGAAAGCTTGAGCGCCATGTGGGCAGCAACAGTATCTGCAAGTCTTCCAGGCTGATCTATGCCTGCAAGCGATGTTAGAATTTCAGGGGGGATTTTTTTGTTCAGCTTCACGTACTTCTCAAAACGAGATATTACAGAGCGAGACAAAACATCCATTTCCTTTTCATCAAAAGCCTGACTTTCAGAAAGCTCTTCGGTCTCAGCAGTAAAGTAATCCCCTATTTCCATACTCACCAACCGAGTGCGCTTGGTACCCTCAACTAAAACCTTTACGGTTCCATCAGGTAGCTTCAATAGCTGCAGTATTGTGGCGAGCGTTCCAATCTTATAAACGTCGTTTTCCTCTGGCTCATCTTTATCTGCTTTCTTTTGGGCTACGAGTAAAATTTCCTTGCCAGTTGTAGACATTGATACATTCAGAGCCTGTATAGACTTCTCTCGACCAACAAATAACGGTATGACCATATGTGGAAACACCACAACATCACGCAGGGGCAAAACAGGCAACCGCCCAGGCAATAATTCATTCTCACTTGGAATAGGGGTGGTGTCTTCCACTAAACACTCCTTGATTTAACTGCCCTAAAACTTTTTTCTACCTACTATCTAGGGTCACTAACATAGAAACTCAACCCTTAAAAAGGGCAATCTAGAAAAAATAGGGAAGAACAAATATGCTGATTTTCCAACCTCTAGCAAAAAACACTATCCATGTTCATCTCCCACGGCCGCTTGCTCCTTCGTTTCATAAATCACATAAGGAGGGCTTTCTCCTGCTACAGTTGATTCATCAACAACAACTTTTGTAGCGTCTTCCATAGAAGGCAAATCATACATAATATCTAAGAGAACATTCTCTAAAATTGTTCTCAAGCCACGAGCTCCGGTTTTACGTAACATAGCTCGACTCGCGATTGCATTTAATCCTTCTTCCCGAAGCTCAAGCTCGACACCTTCCATCTCAAAAAGCTTTTTGTACTGCTTAGTTAGAGCATTCTTGGGTTCGACTAAAATCTGCACTAAAGCTTGTTCATCCAACTCCTCTAAGGTTGCAACCACAGGCAAACGCCCAACAAACTCTGGTATGAGTCCATATTTAATAAGATCTTCTGGCTCTACATCACGCAGTAACTTACCAAGATTCTGATTCACATCAGCATTTTTCACATCAGCTATAAAACCAATGCCACTTCGTTGAGAACGGTTCAGTATAATTTTGTCCAATCCCGAGAACGCCCCTCCACAGATGAAAAGGATATTCGAGGTATCAACTTGCAAAAACTCCTGTTGAGGATGCTTTCTCCCTCCTTGAGGAGGCACTGAAGCAATTGTGCCCTCAATTAACTTGAGTAGTGCCTGTTGGACGCCCTCACCAGACACATCACGTGTAATAGAAGGGTTATCTGATTTTCGCGAAATTTTATCAATCTCATCAATATAAACGATACCGGTCTGAGCTTTGTCAACATCATAGTCACATTTCTGTAATAACTTTTGTATGATATTTTCCACGTCTTCGCCAACATAGCCTGCTTCTGTCAAAGTAGTAGCATCAGCAATGGTGAATGGCACATTCAATAGGCGAGCTAAGGTCTCTGCAAGAAGAGTTTTGCCGCATCCAGTAGGCCCAATAAGTAAAATATTGCTCTTGGCTAACTCAATTTCTTCTTTGTCTTTATCACGAAGACGTGATTCAAGTCGCTTGTAATGATTGTATACGGCAACTGAAAGAACCTTTTTTGCCCCCTGCTGACCAATCACATACTCATCGAGTACTGACTTGATTTCTTTAGGCTTGGGAAGCTTTGCTTGTCCATGTTCAACCGTATCATCCAACTCTTCACGAATGATGTCATTACACAGCTCTACACACTCATCACATACAAATACAGATGGTCCTGCAATTAGCTTGCGAACTTCGTGCTGACTCTTGCCACAGAAAGAGCAATAAAGCAGCTTACCGTCATCTGATTTGCCACGAGAATCATCACTCATGTCGTCTCATATCCCTCTAATAATGTAATTATCTAATTAGTCTTTATAGCACTACATCTATTCGCTGCCAAGCTAGCATTTTTAGCTCTTATACCTATCCAAGCGCACTAAAAAAACAAAACTGATTATTTCCTGTCATTTAACTCTCTACTATCCCTTGATCTTCAACTCTTTTCTCTAGAACCGTATCAATTAATCCGTACTCCACCGCAGTTTCTGCATCCATAAAATTATCTCGATCACTATCTTTAGCAATAGCTTTTATGGTCTTGCCAGTGTGTTTGGCAAGAATTTGGTTAAGGCGTTCACGTAGCTTTAGAACTTCCCTCGCCTGTATATCAATATCCGATGCTTGGCCCTGAAATCCACCACTAGGTTGATGGATCATAATCCGTGAGTGTGGAAGACAATGACGCTTACCCTTCTTTCCGCCTGCCAACAGTAATGACCCCATGCTAGCTGCTTGACCTACACAAATTGTACTTACGTCTGGCTTTATAAATTGCATCGTGTCGTAGATTGAAAGACCGGCTGTAACAATACCCCCAGGAGAATTAATATACAGATGTATATCTTTTTCAGGGTTTTCTGACTCAAGAAACAACAATTGAGCTACAACAACATTTGCAACATTGTCATCTATTCCTCCAACGATAAATACGACTCTATCCTTCAGCAATCTAGAATAGATATCATAAGCACGTTCGCCTCGAGCAGTTTGTTCTACCACCATTGGAACCAAATTAAGACCTGTTGCGCTCACCATAAACTCCTTAAAAACGCTAGCAACCTAACCCATAAATTCCTTAAAACTTTTAACTTTCGCTTTTATTTTAGCTTTATCAAGTATGAAATCTGTAACCTGATCCTCTAATACACCTGATTCCATGCGAGTCATCAATTCTTTGTTGCTTCGATACATACTTGCTGCCTCTTCAGGCTTCTCATATCGAGAAACAAATTCATTAATTCGCTCATCCACACGCTTTTGATCAAGCTCTATCTGATTTTCTTTAATCAGCTCTTGAACAAGAAGACTCACGGCTACTCGCTTCTTCGCGGCCTCTGAAAACTCAGATTTTGGTGGGGCTTTTTCTGAATCCTGAACCCCAAGACGCTGCATTGCTTCTGCCTGAAGGGTACTAGTCTCTTCTTCAACTAAGGCATTTGGCACTTCAACTTTATTTGCTTTAAGAAGCGCACCTAGCGCTTGGTTTTTAGCTTCTGCTTCAAGCCTTTGATTTAATTCTCTAGTCATATTTTCCAAAAGCTTGTTCTTAAGTGTATCTAAATCACCATCTTCTACGCCCATCAACTTTACAAAGTCTTGATTGACCTCTGGGAGTATCTTCTTCTCAACTCTATGCACAGTTATATCAAAAGATGCATTTTCCCCTGCTAAATTTTCTGAAGGATAATCTTTTGGAAACTTAACTTTTGCTACCTTATCTTGACCAGCCGCAATTCCCTTTAAGGCTTTATCAAAGTCTTTTATAACATGGCCTTCGCCAACAACTACTGGGACTTCTTTCCCTTCCCCTCCTTCAAAAGGTTCATCATTAACCTTACCCAAAAAATCAATTACTACTCGATCCCCTGCTTGAGACTTGCGATCGACTTCCTGCCATTCTGCTTGTTGATCTCTAAGTTTTTCCAACATCTCATCAACATCAGAATCTTGAATATCAACCTTTAGCGTTTCAACAGTAATTTTTTCCATAGGATTAAGTGTTAAATCAGGATAGACCTCAAAGGTAGCTTTATAACTAACAAAAGCATCCTCATCTTTTGTAGGAAGAGCCTCTATGCTTGGTCCCCCAGCTGGATTAAGTTCCTCCTGCCCAAGGGCACGTATAAAAGTACTTCTAATTTTATCCGTCATTACCTCTTGATGAACCTGCTCACCATAGTGCTGACGAACTACTTTTGGTGGAATCTTACCGGGACGAAAGCCTTTTAGACGAGCGGTTTTACCAACTTTGATCAACCGAGCATCCACCTCCTGATCAATCTCGACTAAAGGCACACGAACAGTCATACATCTTTCTAATCCCTTTTTTGTTTCTACTGAAACATCAAGCAAATCTGTATTCTCTTTATCCACAAACACCCCTGAAACTATGCATTAACTTAAATTTTTCATACCTATCTGAATGGTGCGAAAGGGGAGACTCGAACTCCCACGGGTTACCCCACTGGTACCTAAAACCAGCGCGTCTACCAATTCCGCCACTTTCGCACAAAAGAAACGTACTTAGCATTATAGCGAAGTCTTTTAAATCATTATTTAAGGATGTAGTCAAAAAAACACTCAATCTAGAAAAGACCTAATTGCCATGCCATAAATGCTACTTGATCCGCTGACTCCTCCACCATCTGAGAAAGCGGTTTACCCCGTCCATGCCCAGCAGATCGATCTATCCAAAGAAGAATAGGGTCTTCTTCTGGGTCACTAGAAGTGGATGCTTGCAGTGCAGCTGCCATTTTTCGTGCATGTAGAGGGTGCACTCGTGTGTCATTCTCACCTGCTGTTAATAGTGTTGCTGGGTATTGAACACCAGACCGAATATTTTGGTAAGGAGAATAAGCACGAATGTAATTAAATTGTTCAGCTATTTCTGAGCTTCCATATTCTGGCACCCAATAACGGGCCATAAGAAAATGCTGATAACGCAACATGTCTAATAATGGAACTGCAACTATTGCTGCAGAAAAAAGCTCCGGGCGCTGGGTGATTGCTGTACCTGTCAGAAGCCCACCGTTTGACCCTCCTCGAATACCAAGCCTCTCTGAATGCGTATAGCCATTGTCAAACAACCACTGTGCTGCTGCGTAGAAATCATCAAAGACGTTTTGCTTATTTTCGAGCATCCCGGCGCGATGCCAGTCGGCACCATACTCTCCGCCACCACGAAGGTTTGCTACTGCGTAAACCCCTCCCCTCTTAAGCCACGGCAACCATGTCGCCATAAAATTAGGGGTTAGAGAAATATCAAATCCACCATAACCA